>Ga0316201_10000165_pt1 | contig 31424 bp, 27 predicted proteins | sample CS6wburrow_MG_FD_204516 | JGI IMG/M metagenome (GOLD analysis project Ga0316201, IMG submission 204516) | Coastal sediment microbial communities from Delaware Bay, Delaware, United States - CS-6 worm burrow | ecosystem: Environmental > Aquatic > Marine > Coastal > Sediment | place: USA...
CCATCTTGCTACCGAGCTCAACAAGGAAAGAGGAGCGATCCGGGAATTCGATGTTGGTGAGCGAAGCGTTGAAACGACCCTGCGCATCACCCGAAACAGTCTGAAGGACACCAAACAGTTCTTTCAACGCGCCGAGACGCTCGTCGAGAGCCTGGCGTGCCGTGATGATGGCCTGCTGGTTCTCTTCAAACTGTTGCTCAAGCTGTGCGCTGATATTTTCTTCACGCGTTCGCGCGGCGCGAGCCTGGTTCAACAGTGACTGCTGTTGATTCTTGCTCTGCGCGAATGCTGCCTCGCGGCGACGATTCTCTTGAGAGTCGCGTGCTTGGCCTTGCTGAATCAGGTTCAGGAGCTCGCTCATGCTGGCGGCTTCTTCCTGGGCACTTGCGGTCGTGGCTACGCCGAGGCTCAGGAGCCCGGCTGCAATAATGAGTGTAAGACGTTTCATTTAGTTAGCCTCCGCAGCAGGAACGGGAACAATGATCAGTTCCGGCGCAATTAACTGTTTCGCAACGCGCAAACCTTTACGAACTTCGTTTCGAGCAGAGTCATCACGAACCCAGTCGCGTAGCTCGTTGTCCCAGCGACCGGTGATCTTCGTGTCGTCAGACTGGAAATAGAGACCAATTCGGCCGATTCGTAACATGTTGTACGACCGTGTGGCATCTTCGAAATTCTCGATCGTCTGCGTGTAGTTCTCGATGGTGGTGCCATAATCGTTTTCGATCTGGTACGCCTCCATCACCTTTCTGAACTTTTCGGCAACGCTGACATCCGAGCGCTCCATGATGCTCTTGAGGTTCGCGATACGCTCGGTGCGTTCCTTCATCAGGAACGGGATATCCAGCTTCACGGACTGCTCGAGACCATCGATCATGCGCTCCATCAGCGGGAAGATCTGCCGGTTGATGACATCAACCTGATCCATGGACAGCGAGATGTCCTCCAACACTGCCCCTTGCCCCTCTACCTGGGCACGCATCAAGCGGTTGTAGACCTTCAGGCCGTCAATTTCCTTGTTGATAGCCCGGTACTGGTCTTCGAGAGAACGAGTTCCTTCAACAATCTTGTTGATTCGCTCCTGCGACTGCTGGGCCAGGTTCAGCCGCCTTTGATCAGCCTGCAAAACCTGATCGACGGTCTGGGCGAAAACGCTGCCGGAGAGCGCGAATACCACTGTTGCGAAAAACGCCGCGGTAATGCGCCGACTGCTGCTTATGCACCGATTCATGAACGCTCCTTAAAGGTCGTATGTTGTTGTTAAATAGTTACGGAGAGGGATGCAACGTATCCGTTGAATACATGCACAAATAAAACCGGCAACACGGTTTGTGTCGCCTATTGCGCACGCGGCCCTCTCCACTTCCGCCGCGCGGCGATGTTGTTTGATTGGAACTTGACCTTCTCTCTTTTAGTCTTTGGCTTCCCAAGCATTTCCTGCCCGGCTTCCCCGCCATTTATCTTAACGTTCGCAAAAGGCCCCCGTCTTTCGAGGGGAAGAATAACACATGCTTCGGAGATGACCAGCCCATCAACAACATAACGTTAGGACGTGATATCCAGTCTCGAATTTCTCGTTTTTGGCAACGACTTCGGACGCTGCAAAACGCTGATCGCGGCGAGCGAATCACCTGCCGTCTAATAACGCCCCTAATATAATGTGAACGCCACTCTGGTTGGACCATTGTATGAAGGCACTCTGCCTTTTAGATTATGCACTTACAGCAAGTTGTTAATAGACATTCTTTAGTAACACCCGTAACCGATTATTCAACGGTTGACATCATTGCGACCTTACAACATGATTCGGCGCTATGACTGGCATTTTACATTACGCGCTCAGCGGTTTTCGGCTTGCACGCCGTCTCGACCTGCTTCTTCTTGGGAGGCACAGCGGGTAGCGCGTATCCAGTCCACGGACACGAAGACCCCGCATCCTTAAAGGATTGTGGGGTTTTTTTTATCAAAATTGCATCAGGCTGAGGTACCAACATGCAAATGTATTCGGAAGCAGACGTCGACCATTCCTGTCTGGCAGATAGCCAGATCACAATTCTCGGCTACGGCAGCCAGGGACGCGCGCACGCGTTAAACCTGAAGGACAGTGGGTTCAACGTCGTCGTCGGCTTAAGAAGCAATGGCGCGAGCTGGTCGAACGCCAAGGCGGACGGATTGACCGTGATGGAGCCGAACGAAGCGGTTAAGGGTGCCAGGATCGTCATGTTCCTGACACCGGACATGGTCCAAAAAGCGCTTTACGAGGCGGTTGTTGACGACATAGATCAAGGCGCGACGCTGATGTTCGCCCACGGTTTCGCGGTGTACTACCAACAGGTGCAGCCCCGCAGTGACCTGGACGTTTCATTGATCGCACCAAAAGGTCCCGGCGGCCTGGTACGCCGGCAATACGAAGAAGGCCATGGCGTTCCCTGCCTGGTAGCTATCCACCAGGACGCCAGCGGCGACGCGCTCAAGATCGCCCTCGCCTACGCGGCCGGCATCGGCGGTGCCCGCGCCGGTGTCATTGCGACTACGTTCGCTGAAGAAACGGAAACCGACCTGTTCGGGGAGCAGGCAGTTCTCTGTGGCGGCGCCACCGAGCTGATCGTTGCTGGTTTCGAAACCCTGGTTGAGGCCGGCTACCAGCCGGAGGTCGCGTATTACGAGGTGATGCACGAACTGAAGCTGATCGTCGACTTGCTGCATGAGGGCGGACTCAAGAAAATGCACAAGTTCATCAGCGACACCGCTGCCTGGGGCGACATGATCAGTGGACCCCGCGTCGTCGACAGCACGTCTCGAGCAGCGATGAAGGAAATACTCAATGACATCCAGGACGGCACGTTCGCCAGGAATTGGGTTGCCGAGAACGAAAACGGAATGCCCGAGTTCAAGCGGCTGATGCAGGAAGACCTCGATCACCCCATCGAAAAGGTCGGCGCGGACCTCCGCGGCCGCATGGACTGGTTGCAGGACTAGCGACGCGGGAAGAAGCCGGGATAAATGAATAGCCGAGGATAGAGCCGATGTCAGATTCACAGATACGCATTTTCGACACCACCTTACGCGACGGGGAGCAGGCCCCGGGCTGCAGCATGACCCTTAGCGAGAAGCTTCGAGTCGCCAAAGCACTATCTGAACTGAATGTCGACATCATCGAGGCCGGTTTCCCGGCGGCCTCCCCCGGCGACTTTGATTCGGTCAAGGCGATCGCCGACAGCAATTTCGGCCCTGTCATCTGTGGTCTCGCCCGTTGCAACGCAGCAGACATTGAGAAGGTCTACGAAGCTGTAAAAGGGGCTGACCGTCACCGCATTCACGTGTTCGTCGCCACCAGTGCCATCCATCGAGAACACAAACTGAAAATGGCCAAGGAAGAGATCATCCGGAGTGCCGTCGGTGCGATCAAGATGGCCCGGGAGCTCGTCGATGATGTCGAGTTCTCACCGGAGGATGCGTCACGCACCGAGTTGTCTTACCTGGCCGAGGTCGTGTCAGCAGCTATCGAGGCCGGTGCTACGACGGTTAACATTCCCGATACTGTGGGCTATACCGTGCCGGCCGAGTTTGACCGCCTGTTCAGTTACCTGAAGGATCATGTAACAGGCATCGATGACATCGTCCTTAGCGTGCACTGCCATGACGACCTGGGCATGGCAGTCGCGAACAGCCTCGCGGCCGTTAGCGCCGGGGCACGACAGATTGAGTGCACGATCAATGGTATCGGGGAGCGAGCCGGAAACTGCAGCCTGGAAGAGGCGGTGATGGCGATCAAGACCCGCGCGGAGTTCTTTGGGCTGGAAACGGGCATTGATACCACGCGTCTTTACCCCACCTCGCGACTGGTCTCGAACATCACCGGTATGCATACACCGCGCAACAAGGCCATCGTCGGTGAAAATGCCTTCGCACACGAGGCCGGCATCCACCAGCACGGCATGCTGCAGCACGCATCGACCTATGAAATCATGCGCCCCGATGACGTCGGCCTGAGTCGATCCAACCTGGTGCTGGGCAAGCACAGTGGGCGTCACGCATTCCGGGATCGTGTTTCCGAGTTGGGATTTGAGCTCGATGAACTGGAGACGAACCGCGCATTCAAGGCCTTCAAGAAGCTCGCCGACCAGAAGAAGGACGTCTACGACGGCGACATCGAGGCGATCATTATGAATGCGGACGGGATGTCCTCCGGGCCCTGGAGCCTGGAATCGCTCGAAGTTCAGACGCATACCGACCAGCCGGCTACTGCTGCCGTGACCCTGGCAAACGAAGATGGCACGCAGGCTACGGCCAGTGCCCATGGCGACGGCCCGGTTGCTGCGGCTTTCCTCGCGCTGGAGAAAGCGACCGACGTCGAGCTCACGCTAAAGAACTTCGAGCTGCACAGCGCATCGATTGGCGAAGACGCCCTCGGCGAGGTCACGGTCACTGTCGAAAACGATGGCGAGAGTTACCGCGGACGAGGCGCCAGCGTAGATATTGTTGAGGCCGGTTGCCGGGCATGCCTGGAAGTGATGAACCGCATCCTGCGCCGCAAGGCGCGTGGACGGGCCGGACGCGGCAAGCCAAACCCTGAGCAAGCGACCATCTAAAGGACGGCAAATTGAGCCCAACCACTCTCTTCGACAAAGTCTGGTCAGAACATATCGTCGTGCCCGAGACGGCAGACACACCGGCGGTCCTGTACATCGACCTGCACATCATCCATGAAGTTACGACACCGCAGGCTTTCAGCGTTTTGCGCGAACACAGCCTTCCTGTGCGGCGTCCCGACCTTACGCTGCCCACCATGGATCATTCGACGCCGACGACGCCGGTTTCCAGCTTCAAGGACCTTGCCGTCGTCAGTGAACAAGCCGCCAACCAGATTCGGCAGATGGAAGTTAATTGCGAGGAGTTCGGGCTGGACCTGATTGGCTTTGGCAATGATCAGCGTGGCATCGTGCATGTCATCGGTCCGGAGCTCGGCGCAACGCAGCCAGGAAAGACGATCGTCTGCGGCGACAGCCATTCCAGCACGCATGGCGCGTTCGGCGCCCTCGCGTTCGGCATTGGTACGACCGAGGTCGGGCACGTTCTGGCCACGCAATGCCTGTTGCAGCGCAAACCAAGCACACTGGCCATCAACGTTGACGGCACTATACCTTCCGGCATTTCGGCCAAGGACCTGATCCTGGCCGTGATTGGCAAGATCGGGGTCGATGGTGGCACTGGTCACGTCATCGAGTACCGCGGAGATGCGATACGCCAGCTCGACATGGAAAGCCGGATGACCATCTGCAATATGTCGATCGAAGGCGGCGCCCGTGCCGGTATGATCGCCCCGGACGACACTACTGTCGAATACCTGCACGGTCGCCCGAGGTCCCCGCAAGGGGCCGCTTGGGATAGCGCCGTTGCTCGTTGGCAGGCATTACGCACTGACGAAGGCGCGACGTTTGACAAGTCCGTAACGCTGGATGCCTCCTCGCTGCAACCGATGGTCACCTTCGGCACGAATCCGGGAATGGTTGTTGGCATCAACGAGCCTGTGCCGGATGGCGGCGACGATGCGAGTTTCCGCAAGGCGCTCGACTACATGCGCGTTGCTTCTGGCAAGCCGATGACTGAGAACGACGTTGACGTGGTTTTTGTTGGCAGCTGCACCAACGGCAGGCTTTCCGATATCCGCGAGGCTGCCCGAGTTCTCACGGGTCAGAAGGTGGCCGATGGCGTGCGTATGCTGGTGGTCCCTGGCTCCCAGCAGGTCAAAAAGGATGCCGAGGCTGAAGGCCTTGACCAGATCATCATCGAGGCGGGCGCTGAATGGCGCGAAGCGGGATGCTCGATGTGTATCGGCATGAATGGCGACACGGTTCCCAGCGGCAAACTCAGCGTCAGCACCAGCAATCGCAACTTCGAAGGTCGCCAGGGAATTGGCGCCCGCACCGTCCTGGCCAGCCCGGCGACCGCCGCAGCCTCTGCGGTACGGGGCCGCGTAGCCGATCCGAGGACATTTTCATGAGCGGCATCACACACATTCGATCCCGCACCGTCGTGCTCCCGACCAGGGATATCGATACGGATCAGATTATCGCTGCACGGTTCCTCACAACGACATCACGCGAAGGCCTTGGGAAAAACCTGTTCTACGACCTGCGCTACGACGGTGACGGTAATGAACGCCCGGAGTTCCCGCTTAACAAGGCAAGCGCTGCGGGTTGCGACATTCTCGTTGCCGGCAACAACTTTGGCTGCGGCTCGTCGCGTGAGCATGCACCGTGGGCATTGATGGATTTCGGGTTTCGTGCCGTAATCTCGAGCGAGATCGCCGATATCTTTCGCAACAATTCCCTGAAGAACGGCCTGGTACCGGTCGTTGTCGATCAGGATACGCATCAATGGCTGCTGGATAACCCGGGTGCCGACGTTCAAATTGACGTGGAGAATACGACGCTAAGCCTGCCGGACAACCGGGTCGTCCGCTTCCCGATGGACGCGTTCGCCCGGTACTGCCTGGTTGAGGGAATCGATCAGCTGGGGTACTTGCGACAGCATCGCGACGCGATCGCTGAATTCGAGGAGCGCCGCGCATGGAAGCCGTAATTACGCTGCTACCCGGCGATGGGATAGGCCCGGACGTAACGGTCAGCGCGCAGCGTGTCTTGCAGACCGTCGCCGATAAGTTCGGGCATCGCTTCGAGTTTCAGGAAGCGCTGATGGGTGGCATTGCAATTGACGAAACCGGCGATCCGCTGCCGGCTGCAACAAGAGCCGCCTGTGAGGCGAGCGATGCGGTGCTGCTGGGTGCCGTAGGTGGCCCCAAGTGGTCGGACCCCAACGCGCCGGTACGACCGGAACAGGGCTTGCTCCAGCTACGCGCCCTGCTCGGCGTCTACGCCAATCTGCGCCCGGTGAAAATCTATTCTGAGCTGGCCTCCGCCTCGCCTTTGAAAGCGGAGCTTCTCGAGGGTGTCGACTTGTTAGTCGTGCGCGAACTGACCGGCGGCATCTATTTTGGCGACAAGACCCGCGATGCTACATCGGCCAGCGACGTGTGTACCTATCACAGCCACGAAATCGAGCGAATTATCCGCGTCGCCGCGAGACTCGCCGCCGGACGTCGCAAGAGTCTCTGCTCGGTCGACAAAGCAAATGTTCTGGAAACGTCGCGGCTCTGGCGCGAGGTTACTGACCGCGTGATGGCCGCTGAATTTCCCGAGATCAAGGTCGAAACTCTGCTGGTCGATGCGGCTGCCATGCACTTGTTGAGTCGCCCCAGTTCATTCGACGTCATCGTTACCGAGAATATGTTCGGCGATATCCTGACAGACGAGGCCTCGATGCTGGCCGGCTCGATGGGCATGCTACCGTCCGCCTCCCTTGGGGATGGCAAGCGCGGCCTCTATGAGCCAATCCACGGCTCAGCGCCAGACATAGCAGGTCGCGGAATTGCCAACCCGTGTGCCGCCATTGCCAGCGCAGCGCTGATGCTGCGCCTCAGCCTGGACCTGGAAGCAGAGGCGGCGGCCATCGAGGATGCCATTGCTGCTGTAATTTCCGATGGCAACAGGACCGCAGATATTGCCACCCGGGGTGAACGTGCGATTTCAACCGGTGAGATGACCGACGAGATTATTCGGCGCCTGGGCTAACAGCCTTGAGGGTGGCACGAGCCTTGTTGGCGCGGCGAAAACGAATGATCTTCTTCCCCAGGGCCTCGGTTTCGATCAGGAAGCCGTCATGCCCGTGCGCCGATTCCAGAATCTCATAGCTGGCCGCGGGCAGGTGTTCTGCAAGTAGCTGCTGCTCTTCCGGCGGATACAACGCATCGGTGCTGACGGAGACTACCAGCGCCGGCTGTGAGATTGCCGCGAGTACCTCGAGGTAGTCTCCCCTGCCCCGGGAAAGATCGTGCGTGTGCATCGCATGCGTCAGCGCCACGTAAGTATTGGCATCGAAACGCTCGTTGATCTTCTCGCCCTGGTATCGAAGATAGGACTGAACCTGGTATTCCTCGTCCTCCCGCTGGTCGCGACCGAATCGACGATCGAAGCTTTCCCAGCTGCGGTACGTACAAATAGCCATCATGCGCGCGGCCGCCAGGCCAGCCGACGGCGGCTGGTCATCGCTGTAATACCCGTCATTCCAATTGGGATCGGCAGCAATAGCCGCTCGCTGCGCCTCACTCACGCCAATGCACCAGGCGGAGTGGCGTCCGCCGACGCCGATGGGCACCAGGCTGTCGACACGCTCCGGGTAACTGATAGCCCACTCCAGGGCTTGCATACCGCCTAACGAGGGTCCTGTCACAAGCTCAAGGCGGTATACACCGAGTTCATCGAGCAGTACCCGCTGCAACTCGACCATGTCGCGTACGGAAACACGCGGAAAGTCGGCGCGGTAGCGCTGACTGGAACCCGGCTTGACGCTGACCGGCCCGGTCGTGCCGTAGCAACTGCCGATGATGTTCGAACAGATTATGAAGTCATTTGCGGGATCAAACGCTTTGCCAGGCCCGATGATATTCGGCCACCAGGCATCGACATCGGCGGACCCCGTCAATGCGTGGCAAATCAGGATCGCACCGTCTTTGCCATTCTCTGGATCGCCCCAGGTCCGGTAGGCAATCTGCACATCCCGCAGCCGCTCGCCGTTCTCGAGGGCAAACTCGCCCTCAACACGCAGGTAACGCGTGTCTTCCGAAAGATGGGCCTGGAAATGCGCTGGGAAAGTCATTGCCGTCAGGCGTAAGCCGCACTAACTGACTTCAACGCTGGCAGTGAGCTGGCTGCCTCAAGCGCACCGAGAAGATCGGCCACGAGATCCTCCGAGGACTCGAGCCCTATCGAGAGTCGGACCAGATTCGGACGGATACCGGCTTGGGCCAGCGCTTCGTCATTGACCGGTGCGTGCGTCATCGAGCGCGGATGGCAGACCAGGCTCTCGACGCCGCCCAGCGACTCGGCCAACGAGAAGAACCTGAGATGCTCTACAAAGATCCTGACCGCGTCTTCGCCACCGGCCAGCTCGAAACTGATCATGCCGCCGAACCCACGTTGCTGGCGCTTCGCAATCTCATGACCGGGGTGAGCTTCAAGACCGGGATAATAGACGCGCTCAACCTGGCTATGCTCATCCAATTGCCTGGCTATCAGAGTCGCACTCTCTTCGTGCTGCCGGATACGCGGATGCAAGGTGCGAATGCCCCGCAGCGTCATGAAACTGTCAAACGGTGCGCCTGTGATGCCAATACAGTTGGCCCAGTAGGCGATTTCCTCGGCAAGCTCGTCGGTCGCTGCAACGAGACAGCCGCCAACAACGTCGCTATGGCCGTTGATGTATTTGGTGGTCGAGTGAATGACCAGGTCGGCCCCGAGCTCGATAGGGTTCTGCAACGCGGGCGAAAGAAACGTGTTGTCGACTGCCAGCAAGGCACCGCAGGACGACGCGATTTCGGCGATCGCCGCGACGTCGACAATCCGTAGCAGCGGATTCGACGGGGTTTCCGCCAGGATGATGGCGGGACGGTCGGCGCACGCCTCTCGCAGCGCTTGCAGGTCTGTCTGATCGACAAAGCGGACCTCGAACAGGCCCTTTTTGGACTGCTGCTCGAACAGCCTAAATGTGCCGCCGTAGCAATCGTGTGGCGCAACAATGACATCACCGGGTTTCAGGAGCTGCGTGAGTAACGTTAATGCGGCCATACCGGACGAAGTCACTACAGCACCGGCACCACCCTCCATCTTCGCCAATGCGTCAGCAAGCGCGTCACGTGTCGGGTTGCCAGAACGTGTGTAATCGTACTGACGCTTTTCGCCAAAGCCCTCGAAGGCAAAGTTCGAGGACAGGTGTAATGGCGGCACCACGGCTCCGTGCTGCGTATCCGTTTCGATAGACGCGCGAACGGCTTGTGTGGCTTTGCTGGCTGGGGATGTCATTGTCGGTCTCCGCTGGTCGATTCCAATACTGTCTCATCGGAACCCTGCGAAGCCCGCAAGGGAGGGATGTTCTGCCCTTCAACCGGATTCTCCGGTGTGCTGCAGCAACCCTCATCTACCGATGCACAAGCTCTTAGCAAGGCATCGCAGGAGTTGGCACCTTTTCAGGATGGTTAGTCCTGAAGGTTGCCCCGGCGTCGTCGGGCCTATCCCTCGACCGGTCTCGATGAGTTTCGAGAAGTCTATGTGCAATCTCTGCCGGGGGTCAAGGGATTGCCCCGAGATTTATTAGTCTCACAAGTAACCGTTTTTTCGAAAGTTATTTCCAGTGGTCGCCGGACTGTTACAGCAATCAACTTTCGCTTGCCATGCTTGCGCTAATGTACTAGTGTACTAACACGTTAATACGCTGATCCATTATGAAGCCAAACCGAAACGAAACCGAACGTCAGCAGGAACGCGCCGAGGACGCCCTGTTCGAGGCCATTATCAGCCTGCAGACGGGGGGCGAGTGCCGAAACTTCTTCAAGGATTTATGCACGCCTGCAGAGCTCCAGGCACTCGTAGATCGTTGGCAAGTGGTCGAATACCTCGAGCAAGACCTGCCCTATCGCAAGATTCATGATCTGACCGGCGTCAGTGTCACCACGATCGGCCGCGTCGCGCGTTTCCTGTCCGATGGTTTCGGCGGTTATCGCACAGCGATAGAACGAACTCGCCAAACCGGCGCCCACCACTGAGGAAATCCCCATGGATACCCCTGAGCAGCGCATCAAGATTGCGGTGCAAAAGACCGGCCGTCTGACCGAGCACTCCATCGATCTCCTGGAGCGTTGCGGGCTGAAGCTGACCAAGAGCAAGGACCAGCTCATCTGCTACGGCGAGAATATGCCGATTGATCTGTTGCTGGTGCGCGACGACGATATCCCCGGCCTCGTCAGCGACGATGTCTGTGACCTTGGGATTGTCGGTCTGAATATAGTCGAGGAAAAGCGCGAGAAGCTGAAGTCAGAGGGTGGTGACGGGCTTTTCAAACAGATCTACGAACTGGACTTCGGTCATTGCAGGCTTGCCCTGGCGGCGCCAGACGGGACTCCTTACGACGGCCCAGAGTCATTAGAAAACACAAAAATCGCAACAAGTTATGTTGGTTTATTAAACAAGTTTCTTAAAGACAACTCGGTCAATGCCGAGACCGTCTACTTTTCCGGCGCCGTGGAAATCGCACCCAAGCTCGGTCGTGCCGATTTTATCTGCGACCTTGTCTCGACTGGTTCCACATTAAAGGCCAATGGTCTATCCGAGGTTGATCTTTTGCTGGATAGCGAGGCGGTCGTTATTCAAACCCTCGCACCGCTGGGTGAGGCCAAGCAAGCACTGGTCGACAAGATCCTGCAGCGCCTCGACGGCGTCCTGCAAGTGCGCGAAAGCAAGTACATTATGCTGCACGCGCCTCGGGCCGCATTGGCAGAGATTCGTGATTTGCTGCCGGGTTCAGAGGCTCCGACCGTAATGCCACTGGATGGCAACGACGATAAAGTAGCCGTGCACGCTGTATGCCGCGAAACCGTGTTCTGGGAAACCCTCGAGAATCTCAAGGCCGCCGGGGCCAGCTCACTGCTCGTCCTGCCGGTCGAAAAGATGCTCGCCTGAGTCATGACTATCAGCACCACAAACTGGTCTGAATTGTCCGAGGATGAGCGCGACGCACTGCTGGAGCGCCCTGCACTCGCGCAGGATGCGTCTATCCGTGACACGACCGCCGGCATTATTGCAGCGGTTCGGGCCCGTGGCGACGCGGCCGTGGCAGAGTTAACGCAGCAGCTCGACAATGCCAATCTCGCAGAATTCCGGGTGACAGCCGCCGAGTTCGAGGCCGCAACGCATGAGCTTGGCAACGAGGAGCGCGATGCCATCGACCTGGCCATACGCAATGTGCGTGCATTCCACGCGGCTCAGCTCCCGTCGGCCCTTCGGGTCGAGACCATGCCGGGCGTGGTGTGTGAGCGCGTTAGTCACGCGCTGGATGCCGTAGGTCTTTATGTACCGGCAGGCACAGCGCCACTCCCGTCTGCGGCCATCATGCTGGCTGTGCCAGCAGCGCTCGCTGGATGCCCTACGAAGGTGCTTTGTACACCACCAAGACCTGATGGCACAGCCGATCCGGCCGTGCTGGTCGCGGCAACGCGTGCCGGCGTCACTGATATCTTCAAGGTCGGGGGCGCACAAGCGATCGCCGCAATGGCGTATGGGACCGAGAGTATTCCCAAGGTCTGCAAGGTGTTCGGCCCTGGTAATGCCTATGTCACCAGTGCCAAGGCACAGGTGGGCGGCGACCCGGCGGGCGCGGCTATGGATATGCCCGCGGGCCCCTCCGAGGTGCTTGTTATCGCAGACGGCGAAGCATCCGCGGAATTCGTTGCGTCGGACCTTTTGTCGCAGGCCGAGCACGGCGTTGACTCTCAGGTGGTGCTGCTCACAACGTCCGCAGAACTCGCAGCCGCTGTCGCAGAGGAACTTCAACAGCAGCTGGCAGGATTGTCGCGCGCAGCGATTGCCGCGGAGGCACTCAATAACTCCCGCATCATTCTCGTACCGGATCTGGACACGGCGGCGAGGGTTAGCAATCGCTACGCGCCGGAGCACCTGATCCTGCAGGTTGAACAACCACGAGAGATGCTGCCGATGCTACGCAATGCAGGCTCGATATTTCTTGGTCCATGGACCCCGGAGGCCGTTGGCGACTACTGCAGCGGCACGAATCACGTTCTACCCACGTACGGCTTTGCTCAGACCTACAGCGGTCTGGGAGTCGACCAGTTCATGCGCCAGATGACGGTGCAGGAGCTAAGTCGGGAGGGTCTGGACGGGCTTGGGCATGCGGTGGTCAAACTCGCCGGGCTTGAGGGCCTCGATGCCCATGCGGCCGCGGTGACCTGCCGATTGAGAGCCGAGTCATGACTATCTCGAGACTCGCCAGGCCCGAGATACAGTCGCTGCACGCTTATGACGCGGCTGAACAGGTGGATGACACCATACGGCTGAATGCCAACGAATCGCCAATGGTCAACCCGGCAAATCGATTTCGGCGGCCGCTGAATCGTTATCCGGAGGTTCGTCCACAAAAATTACAGACTGCACTGGCCAAGCGATTCGGCTGCAAGCGCGAACGGCTGCTTGTGACCCGTGGCTCCAGCGAGGCCATCGACCTTCTCGTCAGGACGTTCTGCCGCGCAGGCAAAGACAATGTCGTAACGACCTCGCCGTCATTTTCCATGTATCGCCATTACGCCGAGGTACAAGGCGCCGAAGTCATCGAAGTTGAAACATCGGCCGACGATGATTTCGCGATTGACGTAGAAGCCATACTTGGCGCTTGTAACGAAAATTCACGGCTGATCTTCATCTGTTCACCGAACAATCCCACGGGAACCACATTGCGGCGCAGGCAGCTGGAATACCTGTTGCGCGAACGTGGCGAACGGTCGGCTGTTGTCGTGGATGAGGCCTATATCGAGTTCTGCGGCTCGGCGTCGGTTATTGAACTGCTCGACCAGTTTCCAAATTTACTGGTGCTACGCACACTCTCGAAGGCACTCGCTTTTGCGGGTGCACGATGTGGCGCAGTCGCGGGTCCGGAGGACGTAATTCGCATGTTAGCTGCCGTGCAGTCACCCTACGCGCTCGCCACGCCCGTCGTGGAGTGCGTTGAAGATGCGCTCGAGGAAGAACAACTCGCACTGGCAGAAACGGCGGTGACCGAGTTGATCCAGGAGCGACAGCGCATGATGCAGGTCATCGCCAAATTTGCTTTCGTCCGCAAGGTCTGGCCGAGCGACGCGAACTTTTTCCTGATCGAAGTCGACGACCCGGGCAGAGTTCTGGATCGCTGTGAGGAGCATCAGATTCTGCTGCGTTACTTTGGTGGACCGCTGGCGTCCTGTATCCGCATCACGGTCGGCAGCGTCGATGAAAACAACCAGCTGTTGCGCACCTTCGAAACGCTGGAGGACTCCTGAAATGTCAGTGAAGGTTCTATTTATTGATCGCGACGGCACCTTGATTGAAGAGCCTGACGACTTTCAGGTCGACGCTGTGGATAAGGTCCGCCTGGTCGAAGGCGTGATCCCAGCGCTGCTTGAGCTGGCGCAACACGGTTACCGCTTTGTCATGGTAAGCAACCAGGATGGGCTCGGCACCGACGCGTTTCCCCAGGAACAGTTCGAGTTATGCCACGACCACAGCCTGGCACTTTTCACGAGCCAGGGAATAGCCTTTGACGAGATCTTCATTTGTCCACACCTGCCCGCGGATAACTGTGAGTGTCGCAAGCCACGCACCGGACTACTCACCAGGTACCTGGCGTCGACTGATATAGATCTTGCGGGCTCGGCCGTGATCGGAGACCGCGCGACGGACATGACGTTGGCAGAGCGTATTGGCGTTCGCGGGCTGCTCGTAAATACAAACAGCACCGAGTCGATGAGCTGGCCCGAGATCGTCAAACTCCTGTGCCACTCTAACCGGGTTGCGACTGTCGCACGGAACACGAATGAAACAAGGATTCGTGCCAGCGTTAACCTCGATGCAGGCGACGTAATCGAGGTGCGTACCGGCATCGGCTTCTACGACCACATGCTTGAACAGATTGCCAAGCACGGTGGCTTCGGGCTTCAGTTGGACTGCGCCGGCGACCTCCAGATTGATGAACATCACACGGTCGAAGACACAGCAATCTGCCTCGGTTCAGCGCTCAGGCAAGCCCTAGGTAACAAATTCGGCATCGGGCGTTACGGTTTCCTGTTGCCTATGGACGAAAGCGAAGCCAGGGTTGCGCTCGACCTGTCAGGGCGCGCTGCATTCCGGTTCGATGGGCAGTTTCCGCGCGACAAGGTGGGCGAACTGTCGACCGAGATGGTTGAACACTTCTTCCGCTCGCTGAGTGAATCACTGGGTGCCGCACTGCATATCGAAGTCCATGGCGAGAATACGCACCACATGATCGAAGCCTGCTTCAAAGCGGTTGGACGCTCTCTGCGGCAGGCCATAAGCCGTGTTGGCACCGAACTGCCCTCCACCAAAGGAATTCTGAGCTAAGCGCATGAGTACTATTGCCATAATCGATAGCGGCGGGGCCAATATTGCGTCTCTGCTATTTGCCTTCGAGCGACTGAAGACGAACGCCGAATTGACAACAGACGCCGCGGTGATTCGCTCGGCCGATCGTGTCCTGCTGCCGGGTGTCGGCGCGGCAAAAGACGCCATGGAGCGTCTGCGTGATGCCAAGCTGCTGGATGTCATACGCGGACTGACGCAGCCGGTGCTGGGCATATGCCTCGGCATGCAGTTGTTGCTTGAAGGCTCTGAAGAAGAGGACGTTGAATGCCTGGGCATAATTCCAGGCGCGGCGAGACTGTTGCCCTCTACCCCGCTGTGTCCCGTGCCGAATATGGGCTGGTGCGCGACCATGCAGACACGCGAGCATGCACTGCTTGATGGCATCAACGACGGCAGTTATTTCTATTATCTGCATAGCTACGCGTTGCCGGTTTCGGATCACACGCTCGCCACTGCACGCCATGGAGAACCTTTCTCTGCGGTCATTGGACAACAGAATTTCGTCGCGTCTCAGTTTCATCCGGAGCGCTCTTCTCGAGCAGGCGCCCGGCTATTGAGTAATTTTATCGGCGATACGGCATGAGAATAATCCCGGCCATCGACCTGAAAGACGGCAAATGCGTGCGGTTATTCAAAGGCGAATTCGACCAGACCACTGAGTACAGCAATGATCCGGTTGCCATGGCGCGACGATTCTCCGCCCTGGATGTGCAGGACTTGCACCTGGTGGATCTGGACGGTGCGCGCTCGGGTGAGCAAGTAAATCGTGAAATCGTCGCCACTATCGCCGGCGAAACCGGCCTGGACGTGCAACTGGGGGGCGGCATCCGCGATCGCAATGCTGTTGAAAGCTGGTTCAACAACGGCGTTACACGGTGCGTGATTGGCAGTATGGCGATCACGGAAATCGGTGTCGTGAGTGAGTGGTTGCGTGACTTCGGCGCTGAGCGGATCGTTCTTGCACTCGACGTACGCCTGCAGGCTGACGGTACACCAATCCTCACCACACATGGCTGGACACGCGATACCGAGTTGTCGCTCTGGGAGTGCCTCGATCAATACAGCGATGTCGGTCTTAAACACGTCCTGTGTACCGATGTCAGCCGGGACGGCGCCATGTCCGGTCCGAACGTTGCGCTCTACGAAGAGACCCTGCGTCGTTACCCGAGCCTTGCGCTGCAGGCATCAGGCGGCGTCAGGCATGTCGGCGACCTCGAGGAACTTAGGGCACACGGCATACCCGCGGCTATTTCGGGTCGGGCACTACTGGACGGAGAAATTACGACTGCGGAGGTGGCGGCATTCCGGCAAAGCGCATAATTCCCTGCCTCGATGTGCGCGACGGCGTTGTCGTAAAAGGCGTGCAATTTCGCAACCACCGGGTGGTTGGCGACATTCTCGATTTGGCCGAGCGTTACTGCCAGGAAGGTGCAGATGAGCTCGTGTTCTACGACATTACCGCAAGCCCCGATGAGCGCGGTGTTGATCGAAGCTGGGTCAGTCGCGTCGCACGGGTGCTCGATATACCATTTTGCGTCGCCGGCGGTATCCGCAGCGTCGCCGATGCGGAAGAGGTTCTCAATCAAGGGGCCGACAAGATCTCGATTAACTCCCCTGCCCTTGCCAATCCAGGCTTGATCACAGACCTGGCAAAACGATTCGGTGCCCAGTGCGTTGTTATCGGCATCGACAGTCGCCAGGAGCACAGCAACTATTTTGTCTATCAATACACAGGCGACCCGGACAAGACCCAGCCAGCGCAGCGCCTGAGCGTGGACTGGGTGCGTGAGGTGCAGCAGCGCGGTGCCGGAGAAATTGTCCTGAATTGCATGAACATGGATGGCGTTCGCCAGGGCTATGACATCGATCAGCTAGCCACTATGAGAGACGCGTGCAATGTACCGCTGATCGCGTCCGGCGGTGCTGGCGCCAAAGAGCACTTCCTGCATGTTTTCCAACAGGCCAACGTTGACGGTGCTTTGGCGGCGAGTGTCTTTCACAGCGCGGAAATCCCTATTCCGGACCTCAAGGAATACCTGGCGAACAGCCAGGTCGATATCAGACATTAAGGAGCCACTGTGACTGCATCAGATTTAAGTTTCATCGGCGAGCTCGAGGCGATTATCCGCGCGCGCATGAGTGCCCCAACCAAGAGTAGTTACACGGCGAAGCTCGCAGCGTCTGGCACCAAACGTATCGCTCAGAAAGTTGGCGAAGAAGGCGTGGAACTTGCGCTCGCCGCAGTCTCGGGCGATCGCGACGAGATCATCGACGAGGCGGCAGACCTGCTATATCACATGACCGTATTGCTCACAGAACGCGACGTCAGCCTCCATGAGGTCGCGGTACGACTTGAAGAGCGTCATTCTGGCCGGCAATGACTGGAACGCGGAGCGCCGGGATGTCGGCTGCTAGATCTCTGCCTTTTCCTGAGCTCGTTGAAAAGCCGGTCGCGCCATACAACGGTCGGCGTAAGCGCCAATATTCCGGGTAGCCGGCAGCATATCGAACATGCGCAGAAAGACTGCGCTGGAACCCAGCATGACATCCGCTGCCGTGAATTGCTCGCCAATGATCCACTCTTTCCCGGCCAGCCCTTCGTCGAATATGCGGATCATTTCGTCGAAATCGCCCCAGCCATTGCGAGTGCGGTTTGGCTCGATACTCGCAAACTTTTCGGCCATCGCAGGTTCGATGACTGCAGGCGTATACATTGTCCAGTACAGGAACTTGCCGCGTTGCGGATCGTCTGGCGTGGGAGCCAACGAACCCGGCGCGTAGCGGTCAGCCACGTAAATACAGATTGCCGCTGACTCAGACATGGCTGCATCACCGTCAACTATCGCCGGCACTTTTCCCATCGGACTAGCCGCCAGAAACTCGTCGCTGTCCTTACGCTCTTCGGCCCGGATGTCTACCAACTCCGTTTCGTAGTCGATGCCAGCTTCTTCAAGCATCCAGAGTGCGCGCGTCGAGCGGGTCTGCGGTGCCCAGAAAACCTTCATATGACAATCTCCCTAGCGACTTCGCGTCTGTTGTAGTTCGAACTCATAACATGGCCGTAAGCGCCTGCGTTGGCAACGAGGATAACGTCGCCCTCCATAGTCGGCGGCAGCAAGCGATCACTGCCAAGACGATCACCCGTCTCGCAGATAGGCCCGACCACGGTAACCGTCTCACTCGGCGCCTCGTCGGCACGCGAGAGATTCACAATCTCATGGTACGAACCATACAAAGCGGGCCGAATCAGTGAGTTCATTCCGGTTCCTACACCAATGTACTGCATGTCGCCCTTACCCTTGGTCTGCGTGACTCGGGTGAGCAAAACGCCGGCCCTTGCAACCAGGTATCGGCCCGGCTCCAACCACAGCTTGTACTGTGGATAGGCAAGACGTATTTCAGCCAGCGTCTCGTCGAGCCGCGCGAGATCGAAAGACTTGTCACCCGGCTTTTCCGGGACACCCAGCCCACCCCCCAGATCGATAGTCTCGACACCTGGAAAATATTCAGCGATTTGTACGAGTTCCGCGGCGACGGTGCGCCAGTTTTCCGGGTCCAGAATACCGCTGCCACTGTGCGCATGGATACCAATCACCTTGGCTTCGGCCGCATTCACCAGTCGCACCAGTTCGTCCACTTCAAACCTCGGTACGCCGAATTTCGAATGCACGCCGGCCGTTTTGACGTGTTCGTGGTGACCGCGTCCCTGCCCGGGGTCGACGCGGATGAAAATCTCCTGCCCGGCAAACAGTTCCGGCCAGGCTTGCAAAGGATAGAGATTATCCAGCGTCACCTGCAAGCCTTTCTGCAGCCCCCATTCGTACTCGGAGCGCGGCGCAAAATTCGGCGTGAAGAGTATGCGCGAAAGATCAAAAGCCGGAATGCATTCTTGAAGCCATTCGACCTCGCCCGGGGAAACACATTCAAAATCGACACCGGCGTCGCCGAGTGTACGCAACAGCTCTGCGTTGAAGTTAGCCTTCACCGCGTAAAGAATACGATCGATGTTGGCCAGCTCGAGCAAGCTATTGGCGGCGTCCTCGACGCTTTCCCGGTCATAGACATAGGCATTCAGTTCGCCGCTTGCAACATCAAGTAGCTGATCACGTTTTCGCATCCACCAGGTGTCTGCAGCTCGCGCGATTGGCTCATCACCGGCGAACAGGCGTTCCCAACTGGGGCCAAAGACGGGTGATGTTCCCTTCTTGCGAATCACGGTTGAGTGCAATTTACTGGCCAGTCTGGGCCCTTGCGGTCGATCAACAACGAAACTCAGGTTCAGGTCGTTGGCGGCCTGCGACATGAGGTGAATGCGTTCTTCCTCAAAAACCTCGAGGGCTGGCGCCAGTCGGGGGATAATCGTGCGAATCTTGCGACCGACCAGGCTGACAGCGGAACAATTAGAAATCATCCGCACGCGGCAGATTTCCTCGAGGTCTACGACGAGCGCCGACTCAATATCTTCAGGGAGCATACCGTCGCTAGTGTCGATCGATACGGTGACGTTCGTTTCGGACGTTGAAATCAGGTCCACCGACACGCCGTGCTGGCCAAATGCAGCAAACGCTTTCGCCAGGAAACCCGCTTCCTGCCACATACCCACGGTGTTCATTGAAATCAGCGTAAGACCATCGCGAATACAGATCCCCTTGACCTGCGGTTCAACCTCCTCGGTTACGGACGACACGACGGTACCTGCGATTTCCGGTGACGGCGTGCTCCGAATGAACAAAGGAATACTGTACGTCCGTAGCGGCGACAGGCAGCGCGGGTGAAGCACGGAACTACCTGCTGACGCGAGTTCCTGGGCTTCATCGTAGTGCAGTGCCACCAATAGCCGGGCCGACGGTACGACACGCGGATCGGCAGTGAACATACCCGGTACATCAGTCCAGATCTCAAGGCGGCGCGCCGACAGCAAGGCTGCAAAGTACGCCGCTGATGTGTCAGAGCCGCCTCTGCCGAGCAACACGGTTTCGCCGGCCGAATTCCTTGCGATAAATCCCTGCGTCAGGATGACCTTGCCAGTATCGGCAAGCCGCGCCTGCAGCGCCTCGTCCGGCACACACTCGCAGGTTGCGGCCAGGTAAGCATTGACTGGATTTCTACCGGTTCTCGACGTGCTGCGCAGCATCTCCCTGGCGTCGACCCATTGCACCGGGATTCCGGTGGCCAGGAGGAACTCGGCCCCCAGCCGCGTAGACATCAGTTCGCCAAGCGCCATTATTCGTACGCGAACCCGGACACTGACCTCCCTGACGAGGCGCACGCCGGCTACCAGCTGCTCTAACTGATGCAGCGTCTCGCCCAGCAAAGCGGGTCCATCGAGCCCCAGATCCTTTGCCAACTCGTAATGCTGCGCGCGAACGGCCTCAAGCTCAGCTGATGGGTCGCCACTAACTGCCAACCGCAGGATTTCTTCCAGTGCGTTTGATACACCTTTCAATGCGGAATGCACGATGACAGGCTTGAGGCCCTCGTCCAGGCGGCGCTTGATGAGGGCGGCAATCGTCGCCCAGTTCTCGGCGGTCGAAACGCTGCTGCCACCGAACTTCATGACTACCCAAGGTGAATCGGCAATCGCCTGCGGCGCACCGAGCGCAGCGCTATCGTCAAAAACGGCCTCAGAAACCTTTCTCATGCCACCACTCTATTTGTATCGGCAAAAAAAAACCCGCTAGGAGTTTCCTGGCGGGTTCGCTGACAATGTCCGGACTTTATTAACTAGCCGATACAGTTGCCACTCGCACCCACGCACCTCTGGCGCGCCATGTATTTTAAGTGTTTTTTCGTATCAAGCTCGTTGATACGTTGGCACTTTACGTGGGTGTCGTAAAACTTCATCGTTGCAGTAAAACGGACCTTGGCCCAAACGTCAAGCGGACCACGACTATTCGTCCCAGGCTGGCGGAATTGTGACCGCACCCTCGGACGCCGAAGACACCTCATTCCTGTATTTCGCGAGTACTCCCCGCTTTACCGGCGATGGGGGTCGTCGCCATGCTGTCCTTCGCCGTGCCAGTGCTTCATCGCTGACCGCGACATTGATTTCCTTGTTCTCCGCATCGATCGTCAGTTTGTCGCCGTCTTCGATCAGGCCTATAGGGCCGCCTGCCGCCGCTTCTGGGGAAACATGCCCAACTACGAATCCATGGCTGCCGCCGGAGAAACGACCATCCGTGATCAACGCGACGTCCGCGCCAAGCCCTTTGCCCATGATCGCGCCAGTCGGGCTCAACATCTCGCGCATGCCGGGGGCGCCCTTGGGCCCTTCATAACGGATTACCAATACGTCGCCGGCCTTGATCGTGTCGTCGAGGATCGCCTGCAATGCTGCTTCCTCAGAGTGGAACACCCGCGCCGTGCCTTCAAAGCGCAATCCTTCTTTTCCTGTAATTTTTGCAACAGCGCCTTCCGGCGCAACGTTGCCGTACAGGATCGACAGATGGCTGTCTGCCTTGATCGGATCGTCAAAGCCGCGGACGATTTCCTGACCCTCAGGGTAATCTGCAACATCGGCCAGGTTTTCTTTCAGGGTTTTGCCGGTGACTGTCATGCAATCACCGTGCAACAAACCGGCGTCCAGCATGCGTTTCATCAGAGGTTGAATGCCACCGATCTCGATGAGTTCGGACATCAGATACTTGCCGCTTGGCTTCACGTCTGCGAGGACAGGGACACGAGCACCGATGCGAGTAAAATCGTCCAGCGTCAACGGGACATCGGCCTCGCGTGCCATTGCCAGCAGATGCAATACGGCATTCGTCGAACCCGCCAGTGCAATCACAACGGCAATCGCATTCTCGAACGCCTCACGCGTCATGATGTCGCGCGGCTTGATGTCCTTTTCGAGCAGGTTCATTATTGCCTGCCCGGCCCGTCGACAATCATCCAGCTTCTGCTCGGACACCGCTTCCTGGGCGGAGCTGTTTGCGAGGCTCATCCCCATCGCCTCGATCGCCGAAGCCATTGTATTTGCTGTGTACATTCCGCCGCAGGCACCGGGACCCGGAATGGCGGTCTTCTCCACTTCCAGGAGCTCTTCATCGGAGATAAGGCCGCCTGATCGTGCGCCTACCGCCTCAAATACTGACACGATATCGCGACGTTTGGCGCCTGGTTTTATCGTGCCACCATAAACAAATACTGCCGGTCTGTTCATGCGTGCCATTGCCATCACGCAGCCAGGCATGTTTTTGTCACAGCCACCGATAGCTATTACGCCGTCGAAGCCCTCCGCGCCGACAACAGCCTCGATGGAGTCCGCAATAATCTCGCGCGAGACCAGCGAATAACGCATGCCCGGGGTACCCATGGAAATGCCGTCCGAGACACTGATGGTGTTGAATATGACGCCTTTGCCGCCCGCCTTGCTGGCCGCGCCGGCAGCTTCCTCAGCGAGCCCTGCAATGTGCATGTTGCACGGCGTCACCATGCTCCAGGTCGATGCAACCCCGATCTGCGGCCGATTGAAGTCGTCTTCCGAAAATCCGACAGCGCGCAGCATTGCCCTACTCGGTGCCTGCTCCACGCCATCGACGACGATACGCGAGTAGCGACGCAGGTCCTTCTCATCACTCATCTGACTGGTTTTCTCCGCTCGTGTTGGGGGAACGGGCCCGATGGGGCCGGAGCGGAATTCTAGCAGCTAATTAGCGTATTTGCGGCTCGTCGTCCCGGATCATTACAACGATGCGTTGATACACATCCTCGGCGCCGGACTGCGCCGCATCCTGCAATTCGATTTCAAACGCCTCATCGCCCTCGACGAACGCATCCTGTACCAGCGGGATCAACAATCTCGCTGAACGCTGGCCCGGACCGAACGTGACAGTACCATCGCCCGCCACGAAATAATCCTCACCCTCTGTGGCAGTGACGTCGCTGACCGAGTATCTGACCACCGCACTTGAATCATCCGGGTTGAACCGTACGAGGTCGATTTGCACCGCGGGATCCGTTTCGCGGATAGAGGCCTGGCTGGTCGCAAAAGCGATGGTGTTTGCCGGCAGCCGAGCTTCGAAGGCACGCTGGTCGTCATCTTCCAGCGCTACGTTAATGATCGCCAGCGCTGACGCGGCGGTATCGAGTTCCCGCAGCCGCAGGGTTGACTGCTGATCAGCTTCCCGCAATGGGTCAGAGGCCATAGTCAGTTCGATACGGCTACGTTCCTGGCCTGCCGGGAACCGCACGATCCCTTCGTTCGACATTGAATACTGTCGCGCCGCCCAGGGCGAGCGATTGCCACTAAATCCAACCTCGTCGAGCTTAAGCGCCAATGGCAGGCCAAGACCTCCTGAGCGAACGAAATCAACGTAAACCGGCCCGCTATCTTCGCGCAGTCGCAGCCGGAAGCTCGTCTTGCTCACCGTTCCCATGCGGAATGGCACCTCGAGATCGGCCGGCGGTAACGTAGAGAAGTCGACCAGCGGCTCGCTCACCGGCTCGGGTTCGATGACCTCTAATGGCTCGTCCAGTACCGGTGCCAACGAATCTTCCACGGGGCCTTCATCGATAACCGCCGGCATGTCCTCGGGCGGTGCCGATGTCTGCTCATCAAGAATCACAGCCTGATCGCCTGAAATGCCGAATCGATCCAGCCACGGGCCGAGGATTCCGAGTTGGTAAAGGGCCCCACCTGTGGCGACCAGCAACAGGACAGCCAGCAAAGGCCACACGTTGGATCTACGGGGCTCTTCTGCAACGAAGCGTTCCTCCTGGTCCAGAGTAATGGTTGCGCTGTGGTCGGCTTCCAGAGCATCGAGGAATTCTCGCACTCCCGAGAACCGCGTGACGCGAGCATAGGACAGCGCCTTCTTCAGCGCGCTCCACTGGCCATCGCTGAGCCCCTGAGGCCGCTGTGGCTTCATCCCTTCCTGTGACGCTTCCGCCGCATTCCGGGGCCCGAAAACACGATGCCCTGCCACGAGGCGATACAGCAGGCAGCCAAGCGAGAATACGTCGTCAGAGGCCACCGGTTCCTCGCCCGTCAGCACTTGCATACTTGAATAGGCGGGCGTCAGCGCACCCAGCACGCCGGGATCGAAATCAGTTCCCGCCTGTTTCTGTATGACTCGGGCAACGCCGAAGTCAAACAGTTTGGCGTCGCCATTTGGCAGGATCATGATGTTGCCGGGCTTTACATCGGCATGCACAATGCCGCAGCGGTGCGCGTATTCCAGCGCATCGCCGATTTGCCCAACAATGCGCAACGCCGCGTCGAAGTCGATAGCGCTCGCATCCGAAGAATCCAGAATATTCGCCAGCGTACGGCCTTGCAGCCATTCCATGACGAGAAAATTCAGATCATCGTCACGGTCAAAATCAATGAAGCGAACAATGTTCGGATGTAACAGGCAGCGGCCTTTGGTTGCCTCCTGCTGCAAAGCCCTGAGTGCCTGCACATTCTGTGCAAGTAGCGGCGATAGTAGCTTGATAGCCACCCACGGCTCCTCAGCCTCGGCCTCGGCCAAACGACGATCCAGCGCCTTGTAGACCACGCCCATACTGCCACCGGAAATTTTCTCCTGGAGCAGAAAGCGATCTCGAAGCAACGAGCCTACCTGTGCACGAGTCTCCACAGACTTGGCAGGCGCAACGTCCTCCGGCAAGACCGTCGTCGTAGTAAAAGGAGGATCCCCTTCGTCCAGCGCGCCCGCATCCTCTTGAATAGACGGGCTCTTTGGGGTCACTTCCGCGGCTTGTTGCCGTGCAAACGGGTGGGTTGAATTACGCTCTTCGGTGACAAATCGATCCAGCATCGACGCCACAAGCTGAAAGGTCTCCTGGCGCATGGCGCCGGCCTCAAATCGCTCCTGCAGGATCCTCCGAATATCGGCCTCAGTATCGCCATCGGATGCCAACAACTGGCCGATCCCGCTTTGCACATCAGCGAGCAATTCGACATCGTCGGTTGAGGCTGCCAGCTGATCTTCCAGGCTGGCGAGCCTGTCACCGAGTGCGTCCAGGCTATTGTCAGTGTTTGCGGTCATAATTAACGGGTCAGTTTACGCGCTGGATCGTGCCTCGAACCGGAACTGGTCGTCAAATTACCTTTCCGGGATTGAGAATGTCATTCGGATCAAGTGTCTTTTTCAGCGCACGCATCAGGTTTATCTCGCTGCCACCGCGGTGCTTCGCCAAGTACGGCCTTTTGAGGCGTCCAACACCGTGTTCGGCGCTGAAACTCCCACCGAGCTCGTCAACCAGGTCGTAGAGCGCGGTCGTGACGGGCTCCCCGAGCTCGCGCCATTGGTCGTCTGCCAGCCCCGAAGGCAGGCTGACGTTGTAGTGCAGATTGCCGTCGCCGACGTGGCCAAATGCCAGCAATTCTGCGTCTGGCGCCAGTTTCCTGATCAATTCATCGCCGCGGATCAGGAACTCCTGCATCTTCCCGATCGGAACCGACACATCGTGCTTGAGAGCCTTCCCCTCCTGACGCTCCGCCTCCGAAATGGAATGGCGCAGCCGCCAGATACGCTGCGCCTCAGACTCGCTTTTTGCGATCACCGCATCCAGCCACAGCGACTCTTCCGCCAGCATCGCGAGGGCATCCTCAAGTTCAGCCGGGTTGCCCTGCGTTGCCGCCTCAATCAGCACATACCAATCGTAAGGCTCGTCGAATGGCAGCTTCGCATCCGGTATGTGCCGCTCGACCAGCTCGAAAACCCGCCCCGAGACCAATTCGAATGCCTCGATCCTGTCCGCGAGCGAGCGGCGAAGCTCAGCAAGCAAGCGGACGCTATCGCCGCTGTTGCGAATCGCGACCAGCGCGGTAGACATCTCTCCGGGATCAGGAAACAACCGCAATGACGCTGCCGTAATGATGCCGAGCGTGCCCTCACTGCCAACGAACAGCTGCTTCAGGTCATAGCCTGCCGTATCTTTTCGCAGAGATCGCATAGTGTTCAGTACCGAGCCATCCGCAAGAACAACCTCGAGCCCGAGCACCAACGCCCTCGCTGTCCCGTAGCGAATGACATTCATACCGCCGGCATCGGTGGAAAGATTGCCACCGATCTGGCAGCTACCCTCCGCACCCAGGCTTAAAGGGAAGACACGCCCCACAGCTGCTGCTGTTTCCTGAAGATTCGCCAGAACGCAGCCAGCCTCGACATCCATCGAGAAGTTCTCACGATCAACGTTTCGAATCTGGTTCATGCGAGTCAGCGACAGCAAAACTTGCGTACCGGTTTCGTCCGGAACGGAGCCGCCGCATAGACTCGTGTTGCCACCCTGGGGCACGATCGACACGCCGGCCGCCGCACAGGCCGTTACAACCCTGGACACTTCTTCCGTTGTCGCCGGCGCAACCATTACCAGGGCCTCTCCGGAGAAGGCACCGCGCCAGTCGGTCAGGTACGGCTCGAGATCCTCGGCATCAGATTTCCACCCGGAGGGACCCACGATCTCTTTGAGCTGCTCAATAAGCTGCATCGAAAATTGCCTGTTCTTCAAAAGTTGCCCAATCGATGTTACTGCCGCACATTACCAACACAACTCGCTTCCCGGCCAGCTCTTCGCGCAACGGACCCAATAGTGCAGCGCTACTTGCAGCGCAGGCAGGTTCGACGGCGATCTTCATTTCGCGAAACAGGAAACCCATTGCCTTGCGCAGCTGCTGATCATCCACCATCGCAAGTCGATCGACGTGCATCTGGCAGAGACTAAAGGAGTACGGCATTGCAAACGGCGCGCCGAGGCTGTCCGCGATGGTGCGAACCGCATCGATGGCCACAGGCCCGCCGCTCGCGAGACTGCGGTGCATCGTGTCGGCACCCTCGGGCTCGACACCAATGACCTCGCATCCCGGCCTCAGGCGCTTGACTGCACTGGCAATACCAGCGAGCAAACCTCCGCCACCGACCGGCACTATGATCGTATCGAATTCCTCGCACTGCTCGCAGATCTCCAGACCAACGGTCGCGGTGCCGGTAGCGACAGCCGGCCCTTCAAACGGATGCACAAAATAGCGCCCCTCATCGTTCTTGATCTGCTCCGCCATATCGAATGCCTGATGCACATCATCTGCGAGCACGACCTCAGCGCCGTAGGAGCGACAAGCTGCAACGCGAGACGGGTTGGCAGCCCGCAACATGACCACTTTTGCCGTTGTACCGAGCGCCTGGGCGGCATACGCCGTTGCAATAGCATGGTTGCCAGCGCTTACGGCGGTGACGCCGGCCGCCAATTGCTCGGGACTCAGGGCATACAAGGTAGCCAGCGCACCCCGTGCCTTGAAGGTTCCGGTGCGCTGCAGGAACTCGAGCTTGGCGAAAACATGGGTACCAGCGCCGATCGCCTCTTCGATCGCTGCACAGCGCACGACGGGGGTCGACGCAATTTGTCCTTTGAGTCGGTCGCGCAAGGCGCCAACATCGGCTATATCTGGTCCGGCTGAAGTCATTCTTATGTCAAATAAATGGAGGCGCGTTGAAGAGTAATACCTGTAATATAAATTAGATACGGTAACTTTCTAATAATACTTGCGCTGTATACCAGAGTTGATTACGTTGGTCAGGGCGAACTGTGTCAGAGAATACCGGTTCGAGAAAAGCGCTGCGGGCAAAACCATGGAATCAGATAAACTGTCGCAATCGGGGATTCGACGAATAGCTGACTATTCGCCGTATCTCGATCAGTTGGCAGGGCTTGCTCAGCAGATGGGTCTGCGTCAGCGCAGCAACCTCGTTCACCTCGAAAAATGCCTTCACAGTCACTGGGCACTGGGCCAGAACAACATACTTAGTTGGTCCCCGGTCGATGACGGTGTCTATATCCTGGTTGTACCGCATTATGCTGTGGCGGAATACACATCGCCGCAACCCAACGGCCTGCCCCCGCGGCTGTCGCCACGCTTCATTACCGAGCTGATCTCCGGTGAACGCCGGCTCTCAGTGACCCAGATGCAAAAGGTTGCGCGCCTGCTGGCAGTAGATCCGATTCACGTCTCCCTGCGCCAACCGCTGACAGGCAACAAGGTTGAAACACGCATCATCGAGAAGATGATTCAGCGCTACGGCATCAACTACGTGGCCAGCCGTGCCGTCACGCTATTCGATATCGTTGGCTTCAGCCTGCTGACCCCGTTTGAACAGATGACGCAGCTGAACAGCCTGTCATACTCCCTGAATTCGGCCCACGCGAAGATGCTGGAGCAGGATGTAAACCTCAATTTCGCACGCTCTTCCAGCGGTGACGGCTTCTACATCTGGAATCGGGATGACGGGCTTGAGGCGAGCGTCAATCTTTACCACCTGATGCATATCGTGCTGGCCGACAATGCAATCGCACGCAGCAAGTCCCGATCGAAAGCTGTGCCAAGGCTGCGTGCCTGTTTTCACGTCGGCAGCTGCTATGAGTTTCACCAGGCCGAAGGCCTCAACCCAACGATGCAAGACTTTATCGTCGGCGACGTGACTATTGAGCTTGCGCGCATGATCGACGGCGCCCTGCCCGGGCAGATCCTTGTTGGCGACTTCATGGCCGATATCGAAAAGGCCCAGGAGAACGAAGCTCACTATATTGACCCCAATATCGATGCCGTGACGTTTCTGCAGAGAGCACAGGGCAATCTCTCGCAATTGAGTGGCATGGAGCTTTCCGGTGAGCGAGTCACAGCAATAAAGTGCTACCTGACTGGCGAGAATATCGGCGACGGCCAGTTCAACATTCGTCGCCTGACCATTAAGGACAAACACGGCTTGTCACGCGTCGCCTTCAACGCCAAAGTGAATATCTACCGCGAAACCGCGAAACCGATCCTTCTCGGCATTCAGGACAGGAAGCTCCCGGTGGTTTCAACGGTTTAAAGATCTAACGAGGCATCTGCATGCAAAGAAAGTTCTCCGACTGGGGCGGCAACATCGCCGCATTCCTGCTGGTTGCCATTGTCAATGTGCTATCAAATGCGTTGCCGATCAACAACCAGTCAATGTCCGAGATTTCGGCCAGGTACCCGTCACTTTTCACCCCGGCAGGTTTCACGTTCTCGATCTGGGGCTTGATTTACCTGACCTTGCTCGTCTTTGTCATCTACCAGGCGCTCCCAGCGCAACGTAACAACCAGACTATTGCGTCTATCAGCCGACTTTTCCAGCTTAACTGCGCAGCGAACGCCGGTTGGCTGTTCGCCTGGCATTACGATCTGCTCAGTATTTCATTGCTGCTCATGTTCACCCTGCTTGGCACCCTGGTAATGATCTACCGAGCATTGCTTGCTGAACTGGATAACGCCTCTCTTGGACAGCATCTGGCTCTGCATCTTCCGTTCAGCCTGTACACTGGCTGGATTACGGTAGCGACGATTGCGAATATCAGTACGATCCAGACAGGCTATGGTTGGGACAATATCGGGCTTACCGCTATTAACTGGACCTTGCTGAAAATCGCTGTTGCCGGTGCGATTGGCGCCACTATCGTCCTGCGTTACCGCGACCCGGTGTTCGTCCTTGTCATTGCCTGGGCGGCGTACGGAATTTCCGTCATGCAATCTGCCGTTCCCGCCGTAGCCGGAGCCGCCACCAGCCTGGCTTTGTTGTCGCTATTACTTGCGGCACGTGAGGGTGCGTCCCGGCTTTCTGTTTTCAAGAAATCATAAGGAGAAATCGATGGCAAATGAGGGCTATCACGAACCCATTGAGGAACTAAGTTCTGAAACCAGGGACATGCATCGTGCGATAACGTCACTGATGGAGGAGCTCGAAGCAGTAGACTGGTACAACCAGCGAGTTGATGCCTGCAAGGATGAAGAGCTCAGGAGCATCCTCGCCCATAACCGCGATGAAGAGAAAGAGCATGCCGCTATGGTCCTTGAGTGGATTCGTCGGCAGGACCCGACTTTCGACAAAGAGCTAAAAGACTTCCTCTTCACCGACAAACCTATAACGCACGGCTAGTGCGAGCGAATGGACCACGGCCTGTAATCGGGAAAGCATCTTCGGTCCGACGACAGGTATGGTCGACTCGGCTGAGGACCGTGGCAGTCGCGGGGGCGTTCTTATCAGGCAAGGCAGTCAGCGCCTGGAATAAGTGTCATTCTCGCCGTTTACTTGCCGGGCAACAGCCGTTTGAAGCCGGCACCGGCCGCAACTAACAGTCCACCTGCCAGGGCGCCGAACAGGCCGTTGAACAGTTGCGCGGCGAGAACAGCCGCCAGATTGCCAGCTACCGGCAAGCCGTGGGCAAGCTCCTCGACGTAATGCAGGGCCTCGGCTACGATCGGCACGCCGTGCACGAGGATGCCGCCGCCGACCAGGAACATTGCGGCCGTACCAACGATGGACAGCGTTCGCATGAACTTCGGCGCCATGCGCAATATCCAGGCACCAAGCCATCGCTGTAACCGGGCCCCGCGAGATTCGCCCGTTTTGTCAATCAAATGCATACCGATGTCGTCGAGCTTGACGATGGCCGCGACCAGCCCATAGACACCGACCGTTATCAGCGCAGCAACGACTGACAGTACGACGATGCGCATGCCGAGGTCGACCGTCTGCAATGTTCCAAGAACTATGACTATTATCTCAGCCGATAATATGGCGTCGGTCCTTATGGCGCCCCGAATCCGTCGCTTTTCAAAAGCGACCATGTCCACTTTTGCGTTGGCAACCGCCTGTAAGCGTTGCTTATGCTCTCGCTCCTCTTCCGATGGCGGGTGTAACAGGCGGTGAAACACCTTTTCGAAGCCCTCGTAACACAGAAACGCGCCACCCAGCATCAGTAGCGGTGTGATCGTCCACGGGAGGAATGCGCTCAATGCCAAGGCGACCGGTACCATGATCAGCTTGTTGAGCGCAGACCCTTTGAACACGGCCCAGACAACAGGGAGCTCGCGCTCGGCGCGAACACCACTTACCTGCTGAGCATTGAGTGCGAGATCATCGCCGAGGACGCCGGCGGTTTTCTTCGTTGCAACTTTGGTGAGGACTGCCACATCGTCCAGCAGCGTGGCAATGTCGTCGAGCAGAGTTAGAAGGCTGGTACCGGCCAAGAAAGACTCCCTAGTTTTTGCTTTGACCCAATCAGGTATGCAAGACGACACGCGTCCAAAACATATTGGGCCGATCCGCCGCCTTGCGTCACCAATGTAGTGGTGCATCCGGGGTTACGCGTTTCGAGCAGTGTACACATCTTCAGGAAAAACTGGACAACACTTCGCTTCGTATTCTCGACACGTTGTCCCTTGCACCAAAAGTGAGAGCGGGTTCTTTTTGTTAGTAAATGGTCGGTGCGAGAGGATGGGCCTTCGGCCTGTCGGTCGAATGCGTCGACCTCGGTGCAAACCTGGCATCGGTCCGCAGACCCGCGCTCAGTTCCCCACAAAAAAACCCGCTCACTGGAAGTGAGAGCGGGTTCTTTTTGTTAGTAAATGGTCGGGGCGAGAGG
>Ga0316201_10000166_pt1 | contig 31390 bp, 21 predicted proteins | sample CS6wburrow_MG_FD_204516 | JGI IMG/M metagenome (GOLD analysis project Ga0316201, IMG submission 204516) | Coastal sediment microbial communities from Delaware Bay, Delaware, United States - CS-6 worm burrow | ecosystem: Environmental > Aquatic > Marine > Coastal > Sediment | place: USA...
CTTGACGGATACCTTTAGATGGCGCGTTCCAATGTAGTTGTCCATTGGGTAGATGCATCTCACTCAGATCAATTTTCTGTCTTTTTAATGTGTTAATGCTTCCCAAAAAGGTGTCAATGGAAATAAGGGTTAATAACTTCTCAGAAGACAACTGAGGATTCACACGCCCATCGGGATTCACAAATAAACGGGATTCTTCAAAATCAAAGAGATTTGGTCGAAATATATCAAACATTAAAAAGTCGATAGCCAATATGACTTGTTTTTGAGGTTTAATCGCATGAGCATGTTGAAAATACCGTAAGGCTTCATACAGATTGCAACTAAAAAGGGCAAGATTATAGACTAGCTGGGAATCCCAGCCTGAATGGTTAGGATTTAAGCCATATTCACTACGAGATGTCCCTAGAATAATACCATCTGGTTTCTTTTTATAAATAGCCCACGCTTTTGCCATACGCAAATGGGTGTAAAATTCTGGTTTTAGTTTATTCACGCCTTCAATTTCGGGACTGTCATAAATCCCATAAGGGTTCATAAACCAATTGAAGCTAATGATAGCTATCACAAAAACGGGTATTAAAATCACTAACCTTTTTAGATAGTCTTTCGACTTTTGCATGATTACCCTCTCCTTTAAAATTGAAAATACAGAAATTCACTGACACGGGTTAAGCTCAGTATGGCAAGTGCGGCTATCATTGCGGTACTCGCTGCCCAAGCTCGTGTTGGTTGCCACTGTAATCCTGAATATCGCGATGCTTCGCCCCGATAAATGTCAAAGGCGGGTTGATAACGCGACATGAACTGTTGAGTGTTTGGGGCATACCAAGTCAGTAGGAGTATGAAAAATAGCCAATATACATCGTTAAAATTCTTTGGGAATAGTCGGTTAGGGAATACCATATCAATCTCAAAACCATGTTCAAGCAACCAAGGTTCTAGCTGTCCTAAATTACCGATCAAGAACCAGGGCAATGGAATCCCATTCATTCCCGCCATCGCTTGCAAGACGTTAATGGCACCTGAAAAACTTTCTGCCCGAAAAAATACCCAAGCGATGACAACTGCTGTAAAGGTAATCAACTGCGATAATCCACGTCCCCACCAACTGGAATGAGTCATATCTGATCCTAATGCAATCCGTAGTGCCTGCCAAGCATGATTGATCATGAGGTAAACACCGTGCAAGGCTCCCCAGGCGACAAATGTCCAGCCAGCACCATGCCATAATCCGCCTAGCAGCATAGTGATCATTAAGTTGATATAACGCCGAATCGATCCCTTGCGATTACCGCCTAGTGGGATATATAAATAATCACGGAGGAAACGGGAGAGTGTGATATGCCAACGTCGCCAAAATTCAATGATGTTGACAGCTTTGTAAGGTGAGTGAAAATTGAGCGGTAAGCGAATACCAAACATTCTAGCAATGCCAATCGCCATATCAGAATAGCCTGAAAAATCAAAATAGAGTTGGAAAGTATAAGCGAGTGCGCCGCCCCAGGCTTCAAAGAAACCTAATCTAAGCCCTTGTTCGGCCGCTTCAAAAACGGGTGTGGCATAGATGGCGACACTATCCGCTAAGACGACTTTTTTAAATAAGCCTAGGAAGAAGATAGTCATGCCTACGGCTAAATGTTCGTGATTCAGTTTGTAAATCACATCCTTTGCGAATTGCGGTAGCATTTCACGGTGGTGAACAATCGGGCCAGCAATCAGTTGTGGAAAGAAGGTGACAAAGAGGCAGTAATGCAGGAAATTGTATTCGCGCGTTTCACCTTTGTAAGCATCGACTAGATAGGTGATTTGTTGAAAGGTAAAAAAGGATATGGCTAGGGGCAGGATGATGGTTTGTAGATGATAAGTGCTACCGGTTAAGCCGTTAAAGTTGTCAACAAAAAAGTTGGCATATTTAAAATAGCCGAGCAGAAAAAGGTTGACAAACACGCCAAAAGCGAGCAAAATTTTTGTTGAGTTGAGTTGAGTTGAGTTGAGTTGAGTTGAGTTGAGTTGAGTTGAGTTGAGTTGACTGACTGACGAGAGTTTGTGCGTGTTGATTAGCCAAGGCAACGCCCACAGCATAATTAAATAAGATGGAAGCTAAGATCAAACCCAGGTAAGCTGGATTCCACCAGCCATAAAAAAATAACGAGGCACCGATTAACCAAGCAATCGCTATCCGATGATGCCCGCGACTCCCTATACTGAAAAAGACTAGGAGCGTAATGGGTAGAAATAAAAAAATAAAGAGGTATGAATTAAATAACATGTCAGTTTCCTATCAGTTATCATATGACGAAGGGCCAAACCTGACAGGTTTTTGAAACTTGTCAGGTTTTAACGATAATCATTTTAAAACAATCCTCTCAATCCGGATCGTTTATCCCATTATCTCACTTGGATTCAAATCCGTCATAGTGGCGATGGTTTCTATATCCATGCCAGCTTCAAGCATTTTTTGGGCGATTTCTTTTCGCCCTTTTTCTAGCCCCTGTTGTAATCCCTTATTAAGTGCCGTCTCAATCGCATCTTGCTCATTCACCACCGCCATCAGATACTGTTCATAATGCTGGCGTTCTTCGGAACTCATTTTTAACACGTCTAATTTTTCACCAGCTAATGGCAAATTTTTCGCATGACAATGAGCCGGTAAAGCGGCGTGCTTAAACAAATAAATCCACTCATCCAAGTCTGTCTTCATCTCATCGGCAAACCGTTCCACATTAATCAAGTAATATTCAGGAAAAATCTCTTGGCTTTTGAGCTTTTCAAGCGTTTTATCGGCTCTCCGTCGCCGAAAAATCAAGGGCTTATCATCGTGCAACCCCCGAAATTCCGTATTACCATAAAAAACATAATCTTCGCCCAGTCCCAAATTAAAATAGAGGATACTGATAGAAATCACTTTACTAATCTCGCGATAATCTTCACCTGATTTCACATTATCGACAATCACTTTAGAAACCCCAAACAAAATGCGTTCCAAATAAGCGGTCACATGACAATTTTGGACTTCGATAATGACGTATCGCTTCTGTTGATCTTGGATCAGAATATCAACTCGATTCAGTTTCTGCTCCATTTCAGGCACATTGGATTCACTTTCGAGAATTTCAAGAACGGAAACCTCTTGACGAAGCACCGCACTTAAAAAACCTTCTAAAATATCAAAATTCGCTTTATCCCGTAATAAGGTTTTCATCGCCCAATCAAAGCGAATTAATTTCGTTTTAGTATTCATCTTATTCTCCTTTTTTAGCCCCAAAAACTCAAGAAGTCTAAAGACGCTAAAGACGCATCTGTCCGCTAAAAATGCCTTAAAAACCAGCGTTCTTTTGCGTCTATTGCGTTCTTGTTTTCTTTTGCCGTAATTATCTTGAAAATTATAGCATTAACCGATTATTCATGATAGCCTGGAATCCTTTGTTCTAGCAAGGAGTCTGTTTTTTGTCCAATGCTGCCTAAGCCTTTCAGTTGAAATTCTAGGAAGACGCTATTTGAATGGTCTAAATCTTCTCTGTTTTCTAGATTCATGTAGCGTCGTGCTATGAGGCGCACGGCCCAGCAGCAACTGTTATATTCAAAGCCGGCAAGGGTTTCTAAAGGGGTTTTATCTGGTAGTGAATAGTTGTAACGTCCTAATATATTCCAACGTGGATTGAGCGCCCAGTGGAAGGAAAGATCGGTTTGTTCGAGTATGTTGTCGCGCAGACGGTAGGAGAGGTTTAAAATATTTTTGGGTGCGGGTTGATAACGCATGCGTACAACGCTGTGTTCTGTGTTCTGCGTGTGAGGGTTCCAGCGCCAAGTGGTGGTGGCTCGCCAGTGTTGAGTGAATTGGGCGGCGAGTTCCATAACCAGGTTGGAGGTGCCTTCTGTTTCGATGGGTTCACCGGGTAAGGTGACGCGCCGATCTCGAAAGTAGACAATTTGCCCTAAACTGGCGCGTAGGTGTTCTGTGCCAGTGGTGCTGCCGAGGAAACGGGAACTGAGGCCTAAGCTGAGTTGATGGCCGTCGTCTACTCGGTCGGCACCAAGATAGATATCGTCACGAAAAAGCTGCATGAATGAGAGATCATATTCGGCGCTGTCGAAAATGGGGATGTCGGTTTGATCTTTATATGGGGTATAGCGGTAGTATAGCCGTGGTTCTAGTGTTTGCACTAGGTTGGTGTCCCAGAGTTTGAGATCACGTTCAAAAAACAGGCCGGTGTCGGTGCTGAAGGTGAATAGGGCACGTTGTGGTGTGGTATCGGCCGATGCGCTGACGTTGTCTAGGTTGTAAGTGGTGTAACGTAACGAGAGTTTGGGGACGATAAAGGTACCAGGGGTGCGCCAGGGTAGGCTGAGACTGGGTTGAATGTCAAAGCGGTTGCCAATCGGGGCGTTAACGACGTTGATATCACGGTCAAAGCGTACCCCTTCTGCCTGTAGTCCGAAATTGAGACTGCGATTGACTTCGGGTAAGGTGGTTTTGACGAGGAATTGGGGTAAACGTTGGTAGGGATGTGCATAAGGGTTGTCATCTAGGGTTTGGAAGTTTTGCAAGCGGCCTAATCCAAGCCAGCCGTCACCATAGTAGTATAAGTCAGCACGCCGTTCTAGGTGGGTGATGCTCATGAGGTTGATATGTGTGCCGAGTTCTTCAAAGTAGCGTTTGTCGGAGGCGTAGTTGATGTTGACATCGGTAACCCAACGTGGGTTGAGCTTGCCTGTGTGCTGAAAAGCAAGTGAGCCTCGATCTTCTCCTAAGATGGAATCGTGAGGGAGATATTCTAGTTCTAATTGCCCATCGGCGGCTTGAGTCAAGTAGCGAAATTGGTTGTTTAATAATAAACCTCGCCGTGACATGACATGGGGGGTGATGGTGGCATCGTAATGTGGGGCGAGATTGAGATAGTAAGGGATACTAAATTCAAAACCGGTTTCATCAGAACGCCCTATACGGGGGACTAAAAAGCCCGATTTGCGTTGATCTCCGATAGGAAATGAGAAGTAAGGGAAATAAAAGACGGGGGTGTCGAACAAACGTATGGAGACATCGCGAGCAGTACCTTGACCTTTGGCATTGTCTAGGGTGACGCGATCGGCCTGTAAGCGCCAGACTTCGTGCTCAGGATCACAGGTGGTGTAGCTGGCTTGTTCTAAATTGACTTGGTCTTTAGAATCTTTCGTGAGCTTTTTAGCCTCTCCCCACGCCCTTTGATTTAATAACCAATATTGGGTATTGTTCATTTCACCTTGATTTTCAGAGCGCAATTGTAGTTCAGCACCTTTGACAACATAGTTGTTGTCCCAAAAAGTAAAGTTTTGGTCTGTTTCAATAATCTGTTCCTGACGATCGTAAACCATGAGGGGGGTTTTTAAGAGTTGATCGGCCCGTTGCATTAAGACATTACCACGAAAGGTTGAGATGCCGAGTTTTTCTTGAACAGTAGCTTGGTCAGCCGATAAATGGACTGAATCATCTTCTAGTGGTGGTATATCGGGACGTGGTGGGGCTATTTCCGTAAAAGGTTTGCATAATGCAAATTCTTTATCCTCTACCGCGCCAAGGCTATTGCTTAACAGAATTAACAGTATAATAATTAGATGGAGTCGCACAGTTATCAGTTATCAGTTATCAGTTATCAGTTATCAGTTATCAGTTATCAGTTATCAGTTATCACATCAAGTCATTATTTCTTGAGCCTTCGAGCCTCTTGCAAAATGATTGTTAGCCTCAGAATGAATTATGAGGCTAAAAGCGATAGGAGGCTTAAGCCGACTACTCACTTCATTGATCTTGTAGTACCCTTCAGGGTACTTAAGCTTTTAGTCTCAGAATTTATTCTGAGGCTACTCTTTAATTGACAAAGTGAAAAAGCGAAAGGACAATTATCTAAATGGCCGTTTTAATCCCTTTGACAGGGGTGGAGGTGTTTTTCCTTGTTTGAATCTCAGTTGTATAGTTTACCTCTTTTGAAGCGCGGTAAAGTCCGCGATATTTATGCGGTTGATGATCAGCATTTGTTGATTGTCGCGACGGATAGGTTGTCGGCGTTTGATGTGATATTGCCGACACCCATCCCTGATAAGGGTGCTATACTAACCGCGCTGTCAAATTTTTGGTTTGATTTTACTCAATCAAAGATACTGAATCATCGTTCTGATATGACTTTAGAAGCGATATTCAGTGATCGCACAGAATATGAGCAAGTATCAGGGCGAGCTGTGATTGTTAAAAAATGCCGGCCGTTGCCTGTCGAGGCGATTGTGCGTGGTTATTTAGCCGGCTCTGGTTGGAAAGATTATCAAAAAACGGGGGCAATTTGTAGTATTACTTTACCACCTGGTTTGCAACTTGGCGAAAAATTGCCGAGGCCTATTTATACCCCTTCTAGCAAAGCTGAAGTGGGTCAACATGATGAAAATATTGATTTTTCTAAAACCTCTGCGTTAATTGGTCAGGATTTGGCCGGACAAGTGCGTGATATGAGTCTTGAAATTTATAGTCGTGCCTGTGATTATGCGGCTGAGCGCGGCATTATTATTGCCGATACGAAATTTGAATTTGGCTTGGATGCACAGGGGCAATTAGTTTTGATTGATGAGGTGTTGACACCTGATTCTTCACGTTTTTGGCCTGTCGATCAATATGAAATTGGGCGTAGTCCACCCAATTTTGATAAACAATTTGTACGTGATTATTTGGAAACGTTAGATTGGGATAAAAAAGCGCCAGGGCCGGTTTTGCCGGCTTCGATTGTTGAGAAAACAACGGCTAAATATCGGGAAGCACGAGAACGATTATTTCAAAATTCATGAACTCTTGAACTCCTGCACTGCATTTTTCCATTCGATTTTAATAACTGACAATGCGTATTCGGTTTGACTTCATTGCTTTGGCTTCTCTTATATTGGTTAGTTGTGCTAGCGATCCTTATGATGCTGATCAGGTTGCAGCCCCTATTAATCATGAGGCTATTTATGATTTACAGGCAAAAGTTGAGGCAAACAAAAAACTTTTGCGTGAAATACAGTTTTTAGCGACTCAGGCGGCCAATAGGCATGGCATTGATCATCGGTTGTTTCATGCTTTAATCAAACATGAATCGGCTTGGGATCCAGACGCGCTATCACCTAAAGGCGCACGGGGTTTAACGCAAATTATGCCACGTACTGGCGAAACGGAATGTGGTTTGGAACGCGAGCTTTTATTTGAGCCTGAGCTTAATCTTGATTGCGGGGCCTTTTATTTCAGTAAATTATTGAACAGGTTTAAGAATATCAAATTGGCACTGGCCGCTTATAATAGTGGTGAAACGCGGGTAGCCAGATTAGGGCGTGTGCCTCGCATACGTGAAACGCAACGGTATGTCAAACGAGTTATGGCCAGTTGGCGAGAGTCACCGTAAATAATTGTTAATTGTTAATTGTTAATTGTTAATTGTGAACGATACATTTAATATACTAAGAATTGTAAAAAGGGTGAAGCTCTGTCTTCACCTCTCAACATGATTGTTAAAGATGTTAAAACAACACAATTGTCTCTTGTTTTCTTAAACTTTATATTTGTTTTCGATAATTTTTTGGCCTTAAATATCACTCAATATCAATAATTTCAATGTTTTGAGAACTGATGTGACCATTGATCATTCATAGGTTTGTTCGATAATCTGTTGACTTTGGATATAACAAATATCAATGGTGCCTCTTGCAAAACGATTAAGCTGAAACGATAAAACAATAACTCGAAAAGTTGATACCCTGTAAGTCGTTGATTTATAGTTGCACGTTGGAGTTTTGCAAGTCCCTCAATGTATTGATAATTGATAACGGATAACGGATAACTGATAACTGTTGTGAACACTTATGGCTTAATGTTAGAATTTATATATAAGCAATCAAAGGGGCTAGATTGGCTCACGCCAAGCTGCAAAGGCGCAAAGTTAAACTTCGACCAGACTTTGAATCGAAGCCTGATAATTGATAATTGATAATTGATAATTGATACTTGGTGGTTCAGTATGAAAAAGATTATTTTCTTTGTGATTGTGACATTACTCTATTCAGGGGCTTGTGTGGCAGGGAAAAGATTTACCTTGGTAACGGTAAACTTTCCGCCTTTTTATGGTGAAGAAATGCTCAACGACGGTTGGGTTTCTGATATTGTCAAATCGGCTTTAGAAGCTAAAGGTTATGAAGTTGAGATTCAGTTTATTGAGTGGAAAAAGGCGCTAGATGAGACTCAAAAAGGCTATTATGATGCCTTATTGGGTGCCTATTTCACACGCGAAAGGGCCGATCATTATTACTTTTCGGCACCCATTGCACAAACCCGTACTGGTTTTTTTAAGAAAAAAGAGATTGAAATCAGCTTCAAAGAACTAGAAGATCTCAAGTCTTTTAAAATTGGTGTCGTTGAAGGCTATGCGACGAGCAATGATTTTGATGCGGCCGATTATTTTGAGAAAGTGAAGGTCAAAAATCTGGATGAAGGATTGAAAAAGCTTTACAATAATGAGATTGATTTGATGGCAGATAGCCGAGCCGTGGGTAAAGATCGTCTGAAAATTCTGGAAAACGAGATACCTGGCATCAGTCAAAAGATAGAATTCATCAAACCGGTTCTTGCCATGAACAAGCTTTATGTGGCCGTTTCCAAAAATGCAACGAATGCTTACAGGAAACTGATGGATTTTAATCAAGGGTTTAGGGAAATTTTAAGGAATGGTACATATAGAAAGATCAAGGGGAAGCACAGAGGATATCCAAGGAAATAAATAAGCATAAGGGAAGGAAAAAGTTAAAAGCTTTAACCTTTTCCTGCTATCTCTCACTTAACGAGAAACGATAGTTCGTCGCGTTCCTAAAACTAACAGACAAGGTGTCAGTATCAAAGTCAATAATGTGGCAAAGGCTAATCCGCCTGCTATTGAGGTTGCCAATTGTGTCCACCATTGTGTAGACGGTGCTCCAAAATTAATCTCTCGTGTCATTAAATCAATATTCATTGCTAATACCATTGGCATCAAGCCTAAAATGGTGGTGATGGCGGTGAGGAGTACTGGGCGCAAACGTTGGGCGCAAGTGCGTAAAACGGCTTCATGGACTGCCATGCCGCTGGCACGGAGAACATTAAAGGTATCAATCAGCACAATGTTGTTGTTGACAACAATACCGGCTAACGCAATGACACCGATGCCACACATGACGATGCCAAAGGGTTGTTGCGTGATTAATAAGCCCAGTAATACGCCAATCGTAGACAAGATGATGGCACTGAGAATCAGCAAGGTTTGATAAAAGTTATTGAATTGTGCTACCAAAATCATCATCACCATAAACAGCGCAGTCATAAAGGCGCGTGATAAAAAGGCTTCTGCTTCACGTTGATCTTTATCTTCACCTTTAAATGTGAGCGTGACACGCGGATCAACTAATAGCGATTGTTCTTCTGGCCCTTGGCTGTCTAACCAAGCACGAATTTCCTTCAATTTATCATCGACTAACACGCCTTCTTCAACCCCTGCTTGTACCGTCAAAATGCGATGCTCATCACTGCGTTTCAGTTTCCCTACACGGGGTTGTGGTATACGTTCTACAAATAAACTCAGCGGGACTAATCCCGCTTGTGTTTGAAGACGAAGCCTATCTAATTGATCCAAACCACGATATTCAGGCGGAAAGCGTATCAAAATATCCACTTCTTCATCAGCATCGTCGGGCCGAAATTCGGCCACCTTGATGCCGTTAGTGACAAGCTGTACGCCGTTACCCACACTGGCAATATCGGCCCCAAAACGGCTGGCATGAATCCGATCAACCGCGATTTTCCAATCAATGCCCGGTAAAGGCCGACTGTCTTCAATATCAACGAGGCCTGTTATCGTTTGTAAACCGGCGACTAATTCAGCAGCAGTGGGGTTCAATAAGTCGGCATCTTGGGCGCTAATTTCTATTTTGATTGGTTTGCCCTCTCCCGGCCCGCCTTCTTGTTTGAGAACTTCTATGAAAATGCCGGCTAAATCGGCGGTGCGTTGTCGGATTTCTTTAATAATCTCTTTAGCTGGCCGGCGTTGTCGCCAATCCACAAATTCAATCGCAATCACGCCAATCGTATCTTCAGGCGCATTGTCTGGTGAAACCATACCGCTATTCGCATACAAGCTGGCAAATTCCGGCATATCAAGAATCCGTGATTCAACTTCTTGTACCAACTGATCACGTTCTTGGACTGACAAATCACCGCGCGTTCTGACATAGACATTAATCCGTTCAGGTTCAACATCTGGAAAAAATTCTACCCCTTTTCCGTAGTGTACGTAAGCTGTATTCACACCCACTAACAACAGCAAGGCAACCAGTAAAACCAGTATTGGGTGACGTATTAGTTTTTCCAAAATGCGGAGATACAGGCCTGTAAAGCCTTTAATAGTGTGCAAAGGGGCAGTATCGTGATCGGCTATTTTAACCGGGCGAGGCCGACCAAATAGGGCTCCCAAGGTGGGCATAAAAATCAAAGCCATTATCAAAGAAGCACTGAGCGTGGCGATAACCGTGATAGGTAAATATTTCATAAATTCACCCACGATGCCGGGCCAAAATAGCAAGGGCAAAAATACCGCTAAGGTGGTTGCAGTCGCTCCGATAATCGGCCAAAACATGCGTTTAGCCGCTATCGCATAAGCTTCAAAACGGGGCATACCTTCGCTCATTTTGCGATCCGCAAACTCGGTGACAATGATTGCGCCGTCAATTAACATGCCTGAAGCTAAAATCAAACTGAATAAAACCACAATATTCATGGTTAATCCCATTTGATCGAGGGCTAAAATGGCTAACAAAAAAGAGCCTGGAATCGCAATCGCTACTAAGAGAGCGGTGTGTATACCGAGAATACCCAGAATCACAATGCTAACCAATACGACAGCACTCAAGACATTGTTTTGCAAATCTTTTAGGATGTCACGTACTTCCTTGGATTTGTCTTGAATAAAATTGATACGCACGTTTTTGGGCCATTTTTCTTTAAATTTATCAACGATATAGCGCGTCTTTTCTATCGTTTCGATAATATTTGTGCCGGTGCGTTTAGAGACTTCCAAGGCTAAAGCAGGTTTACCATTAACGCGAGCATAAGTGAGTGGATCCTTAAAAGTGCGACGCACTTCAGCCACATCTTGCAAAGTCACAACCCGTTTATCATCCACTTTAATGGGTAAGGTGAGTATATCTTGCAACGATTCAAATACGCCTGGCACTTTGATATTAAAGCGCCCTTGTCCCGTATCCAAGGCACCGGCAGCCACTAATTGATTATTTCTCACAAAATACTGTATCACTTCTTCATAGTTGAGGTTATAGCTTTCAACGTACAATGGATCGATAATAATCTCTACCGCTTCTTCACGATCACCCGCTATCTCAACTTTTAAGACTTCAGGCACCGATTCAATAGCGTCTTTCAATTGACGCGCTAAAGTTAATAAAGTGCGTTCTGGTATATCACCAGCAAGCGTTATCACTAAAATAGGAAAGAGCGATAAATTGATTTCATGGACGCTCGGTTCTTCTGAATCAGCGGGTAATTCCACTTTAGCAATATCGACTTTTTGCAGCACATCACGCAAAGCGTCTTCACTATTGAAACCGGCATCAAATTCTAAAGTGACAGAAGCATGTCCCTCGTCAGCAATAGCGGTCATTTCTTTCACGCCTGCGATAGTCCGCAATTCCTTTTCTATAGGGCGCACTAACAGACGCTCAGCATCTTCTGGAGAAATCCCTTCATGACTGATGGAAACATAAATAATAGGAATGGCTATATCAGGATCGGATTCCTTGGGAATCTCTTGATAAGCGGTAATCCCAGTGACAAAAATAAAGAGAAATAGGAGTAAGACAGTACGGTTATTCCGAATAGCAACATCGACGATAGAAGTCATGATTGATAATTTTCGTAGTAGAGACGCGATGCCTCGCGTCTCAATTGATTTGATTCTCGTAGAGACGTGATGCCTCGCGTCTATAAAAATCGGAGACGCGAAGCATCGCGTCTCTACAAATCGCGTCTCAATTGATTTGATTATCGTAGAAACGCGAAGCATCGCGTCTATAAAAATCGGAGATGCGAAGCATCGCATCTCTACAATTCCTATCATTCCCACTTAGGTATAACGATGAGTGCAATTATTTATTGATTAAGGGCTTGCGTGTGGGATTCCCCAGGCATATTAAAAAGGAATATCTGAAAATTCAGAGGCTTGAGATTCTGTCTGCGAAGAACAAAATGCGATGACACGATTGTCTACAATAACATCTTTGGGACGAACTTGGCTTTTGAGAATCAAGCCTTCTAGGGTTTTACAACGACTGAGGGCGACGTAAAGTTGTCCATGGGCAAAAGTGCCCCAACCTAAATCGACAATCACTTTATCAAATTGTTTGCCTTGGCTTTTGTGAATGGTGATTGCCCAAGCTAATTTAAGCGGGTATTGGGTAAAAGAACCCGTGACTTCTGTTGTGACGGTTTGCATTTTCTCCTCAAATTGATAAGTCACTATTTCCCATTTCGCTTTTTTAACAGTGTAGCTGATTTTATCAGGCGTTTCGACTTGAATCTGATCTTTTTTGATTTTCTTGATGCGGCCTAAAGTACCATTCACCCAACGGCCTTCACTGTCGTTTTTGACAAACATCACTTGGGCCCCTTCTTTGAGAGATAAAGATAAATCGGTTGGGAGTGTGCCTTTGTCAAATTTTCCCTTGATTTCGCCCTCAAATTGATGGTTTGGCGTGGATAATTTCTCTAAATGCGCCGTATTGATTTTTGAAGCTAATTGATTCGTTGTCGTTAAGGTGATGTAATATTCTTTGAGTTCTGATTCAAATTGTGGTTGATAACGCTGATTAATCTGTTGTATATCGCTGCTACAGGCTTGGTTGTTACGGATACTATTGAGCATGTGAAGAAAGTCTTGCTCTTTTTGGCGATAAACCTTTGTTAATTCTACCAATTCCATCCTAAGCACCTCAAATATTTTGGCACTGAAAAAGAAAGGACTTTGATAGGTTGTTGTAAATAACTTGGCTTCTTCATCACTAGAAACGACTGGGGGGAGTTGAAATAAGTCACCAATAAAAATCATTTGAACGCCACCAAATGGCTTGCTAGTCTCTTTACCATTTAAGCGCATAAAACGATCAATGACATCCATCATGTCGGCTCTTACCATGGAAACTTCATCTATGATAATGGTGTCAATGGATTGATAAAGCTTGAGTCTTTTTTTGGAGCGCAACGCTTTGACTTCATCAAGATTAATGGGGCGAGGCGGTAGTCTAAAAAAGGAATGTAAGGTGGCACCGCCTACGTTGAGCGCAGCTACCCCTGTGGGTGCCAGCACAACCACTTTTTTCTTGCTTTTTTGTTTAAAATGCGCCAGTAACGTTGATTTGCCTGTGCCCGCTTTACCGGTGATAAAAAGACACTGGTTGGTTTGTTCCATTAATTCATACGCTTTGGCAAACTCTGGCGTGATTTCTAATGCGTTGGCATTGGCTGGTTTCGTTATTACGGGTTCAGGGGTTTGAATTAATGCCTTCTCCCAACTTTGCACTGTCCATTCAGCAAGGCTTTTATCCAATCCTAAGTTCTCACATAAACGTTGTGTTAAATGGGATAATAGTTGGGTGTGAGGGGTGTTTTTTGGGGGGTGCAATAAATCAAAGGCGACTTTTTCGTGAAGGGCATTGACGAGCATAAAGACTTCGCGCTTATACTGATCAGGGCATTTTTCGCGTAGTATTGTTTCAAAGTGTTTGGCATCATCACATAAATCTGTGCCGTGATGGTTGATGAGATCAGAAAGTATTTGTCTGGGTGTCTTAGGCATGATTTAATTTTATTTGCGTTAAGTACAAAAAATGACTAGGATAAACAAGGGCTTGCGCCTGGTATTGCCCCTAGCATTTCGTTGTCTTGGTACCCTCTCGTTGTCTTGGTAGGGGCAATCCTTTATAGGTTGCCCCGATTAACTCATTTTGAAGCCCTGTGCGTAACATCATATTTTAAATGATTTTAAAATATTTTAAAACTGATAGGTAAGACAGGCTACTCTTTTTCATTGATTACTGATTATGTTAAATATTATTTTAGATAACGATATCGTTTTGGAATTATTGTCCAAATCTAAAAACGATACCATACATTCTTTTATCCGCCTACAAAAATCACCCGTTCGATTTTGGCTACCCTGTTGCTCGCTGTCTTTACTTGAAACGCAAATGCAGTCATCCATTCATCAGCCCTTAGCAACCTTATTAAACAAAAAGGTGCAATGGCTATCGTCTTTGGCAGCACATTGGCACGAAATTCCGTCTGATTGTCCGAATAAAATTCAAGCGTTGATGAGTTTAGATGCGGCTACTTTGCCCGGTACAACGATTATTTGGACTAATAAACTTGATTTGACATCGCTGCATCCTGATATCGAAGGCGGTGATCATGAATTTGTTTATGCGATGTTGGCACAATATGAAAACGAACCTTCGCTGATTGATTTGGAAAGTCAGCAATTGATTCTACGCCCGACGTTGGAAAAACACATTTTCAACGTATTAAAGCATGGGCAATACATTGGCGGTGCTGAAGTGCAAGCCCTTGAAAAGCAATTAGCAGACTATGTTGGTGTTAAACATTGCATCAGTGTTGCCAGTGGCAGCGATGCCTTGCTTATTGCTTTAATGGCAGTTGATGTGAAAGCGGGGGATGAAGTGATTACTTCACCGTTTAATTTTGTTGCCGTAGCCGAGATGATTGCTTTAGTGGGTGCCAAACCGGTGTTTGTAGATATAGAGCCGATCACTTACACACTTAACCCTTCCTTATTGAGATCGGCTATTACACGAAACACCAAAGCGATTATTGCCAGCAATTTATTCGGTCAATGTGCTGATTTTTATGCGATTAATAAAATAGCTAACCAATACAATTTACCGGTAATTGAAGATGCGAGCCAAAGTTTTGGTGCAACTTACCATGATAAAAAATCCGGTACACTATCAGCAATCGGTTGTACCCGTTTTTCTCCTTCCCAACCACTGGGCGCGTATGGCAATGCTGGCGCGTGTTTTACCGATGATGATAACTTAGCAAACTTAATGCGGCAATTGGGTGATCATGGACAAGATAAAGATAAACCTTATCATCATCAAGTCATCGGCATAAATGGCCGTTTAGATACCCTACAAGCCAGTTTATTGCTTGCTAAATTAGCCTTGTTTCCGAAAGAAGTCGAAGATCGTGCCCATATTGCGGCAACTTACAATGGTTTATTGAAACAAGAAGAAAAAATCAAAATCCCATTTATTGCTTCTCACAATATCTGTGTTTATAGTCAATATACTATTGAAGTGAATAACCGCAATGATGTTCAAGAAGAATTACAACAACGCGGCATTCCGACGGTTGTGCATTATCCGGTGCCGCTGCATTTACAACCTGTGTTTGCCTATCTGAATCATGCTGAAAACAGTTTCCCAGTTGCTAAAACGGTAGCGCAGCGCGTTTTGAGTTTACCTATGCACCCTTATTTGACTGAACAAATGCAGATTAAAATTGTTAATGCGCTTAAAAGTGTTTTGTAGAAATCAGGACAATCTGGATTTTGAAAGAAACGATTACTCGATCTTCACGTTTTTTGTAAACAATTGATTTAAAATCATCTATATTGTTTTAACGCTTAAAAACTAATGAGATTAAAAAATCAATGACTTACCTATTTAAACACGCCATTTGTGATTGACGCAATACCAAATAACATCAAAAAATTGAAGATCGAGTATTAAGAAGGATTCTAAGCTATATCTTACGCCACACTTTCATCACATTAGACAAATTGTCCATTTTGGATAAAGCACGACTTAATTGATCTAGCGTGTTGACTTCTAATGTCAATAGCATTTTTACACGATTATCACTTTTATCTGTACTTGTCTGACTAGCAATAATGTTGATTTTTTCAAAAGTGGTAATGGAACAAATATCGCGCAATAACCCGGGACGATCATAAGCACTGATTTCAATATCGACAGGATAGATCAAAGTGTGCTGTTTCTCGGAATGGCTCCATTCTACTTCTATCAGGCGTTTATTACCTTCATCTTGCCAGCGTAAAGCATTGGGACAATCTCGGCGATGCACAACGACACCACGCCCTTTTGTGATGTAACCCACTATTGCATCATAAGGTACAGGGCAACAACAGCGAGCCATCTGAGTCAGTAAACCAGCGATCCCTTCGATATGAATACCGTCGTTATCAGCGTTATCAGGGCGATTAGGAACAGCAACAATGGGAAGCTCTTCTTGTTTTTTAGGCAAGACTTGTTCATTGAAATGACTTGAAATGTGAGCCATTGTTGTATCGCCTTTACCTATTGAGGCTAACAAGTCGTCCACCGTTTTAAAACACAAGTTATGCGTTAATTGTTCAAAGTTGCAATCTTTAATATTGAGACGGCGTAATACCCGTTCTAATAAAACACGCCCTTCAACAATATGTTGTTGATTATCCAGCTTTTTAAGCCATTGTCTGACTTTAGAGCGAGCCCGTGAAGTTCTTAAGTAACCCGCCTGTGGAATGAGCCAATCTCGGCTAGGCTTTTCCTCTTTAGAGGTCAAAATTTCAACCAAATCGCCACTCTTAAGTGTGTACGTTAAAGGGATAATGCGATTATTGATTTTGGCACCACGACAACAATGCCCTAGTTGGGTGTGAATAGAGTAAGCAAAATCAAGCGGTGTGGCACCTTGCTGCAAATCGATGACTTGCCCTTGTGGAGACAAAACATAAACGCGATCTTCAAAAATTTCTGACTTGAAACGATCAAGAAAATCGCCGATATCAGCTTCTTCATCTTTCCATTGTAAAATTTTTCTCAACCAAGCAATTTTTTGTTCAAATCCCTTGTCATGTTGAGTGCCATCTTCTTTATAACGCCAATGGGCTGCAACGCCGAGTTCAGCATGATGATGCATGGCATGAGTACGGATTTGTACTTCAAAAATTTTATGATCTGGGCCAATCACGGCCGTATGCAAGGATTGATAATTATTGCTTTTTGGGTTGGCAATATAATCATCAAATTCATTACGCAAGGGTTGCCATTTGTTGTGAATAATACCCAACGCCATGTAGCATTCAGTCACAGAATCGACGAGAACGCGCACGGCCCGCACATCAAAAATTTTGTCAAAATCCAGTTCTTTTCTCTGCATCTTGTGCCAAATGCTGTAAATATGCTTAGGGCGTCCAGATATATCGGCCTTAATACCCGCTTGTCTCAGTGCTTCAGACAAGCTTGTCATGAGTTGCTGAATATAATTTTCTCTATCAACACGACGTTCATCAAGCAGTCGTGCCATTTTTTTGTACGTTTGGGGTTCCAAATAACACAATGAGAGATCTTCGAGTTCCCATTTTATTTGCCAAATACCCAGCCGGTTAGCAAGGGGAGCAAACAGATCGAGCGTTTCACGGGCAATTCGCTGTCGTTTCTCATCGGGCTGATGGCGCAAAAGACGCATATTATCTAATCGATCAGCTAATTTGATCAGGACAACCCGCACATCTTCGGCCATCGCCAACAGCATTTTACGCAGTCTTTCAGGTTGATGTTTGGTGTTAGTTTTATGCGAATGATCATTGAGTTCCTCAATCAATTTCATTTTAGCAACACCATCAACCAAGTGCATAACGACAGGGTTAAAGCGTTTTTGAATATCATCAAGCCTGATCTGCGGTTCAAGAATCATATCATGCAAAATAGCCGCGACTAACACATCGGTATCCATGCCCAATTGTGCCAGTATGTCAGCAACCGCGACGAGATGTACAAGATAAGGAACACCGGCGTAAGTTTGGGACTGATGTATCTGTTCAGCCCAAGTACAAGCATCAATAATCGCTTGCTGTTCAGCTTCAGGACGATTTTGGGTAATGTGTGCCAGCCAAACTTCGAGGTTTGGCGTATCGCCTGTGCTAGAGTTAAATAAGGAATTTGTGGTACTGACCATAAAGCTACACTACAAACCGTGGCAAAAAGAGGACAGAATAAGGCGTCAATAGGGCATACATCATGCCTTTATTTTTATAGTCCTTTATTTTATAGTAAATAACTTTAAGCTCAGTTTGGGCTTGAGCGGATTTTCAGTTATCATAATCTAAAATAACTGTACAGATGAAACCTAGCCAAATTATAAGAAGAACAGGTGCCAATCGCAGGAAGTTAAATCCAGGAGATCGTGAAAGTCCGATATAAGTTATTGATTTAAGCACGATATACTTCGATTATTTCAAAAACGATATGTTAAAAACAGTCCGTTATAATTTATGGCTTCCTGTATCGTCTCAAATGTACAAAAAAACTCAAATAATCAAAAAGTTCGTCTCAACTTTGACGGGGCCCTGCTTAAATCTGTCGTCATTAGCCCTATCATTTATTTTTATTATTTTTGATTTTCTATTTTTGATTGAAAAACCAGTTAATCCAAACAAAAGCCAAACCAAAGCGTCAATCAAACATAATGAGTCAAAAAAGGATAATAATAAAAAAGTACAAAAAATCAATACTTTAGCCCATAATCAATAGGGATAATGGAGGCTATGCTATCATAATATGATATCCTCGCCAATAGCGAATTTGGAGTTATTTCTACGATAGTACAACGAATTAGGAAACGAAGTTCATCGAAGCTAAAGAAACGAATAACCTGGGATAGTCTTAAGAAATGAGCATCGAAGGCGGCAAAGTTCTTTCGAGATGAATCGCAAATCACAGTTCACAAAACGAAAAGGCGAGCAGTATACAGAAACAACAACAATTTTTGATAACAAAGGATAAGCCTTAAAGGCTAAAACCGCTATACGCTTGAAATCTTCAAAAATTTGCTAATCGCGAATCGCCTCTTTTGCATTGCGAATCATTTTAATTCCAGTTGCCCCTCTTTGTTTTATGCTTACCTATTATTTCAAAGTGCAATAAAACGGAAGAGATTAAGCTTCTGTGAGGGCATCCATAAGAGATTGCCCTTATGTCATATTTTAGGGCAATTCGGTTGCTTTTTATAATTGATAATTTGTAATTGGTAATTTATAATTTATAAAATAACTGATAATGAAGAAGAAAACGCCAAAAAATCCAAGGGCCCGCAATAATGCAGCTCATGCCTCGCTTCAAAATTACTTTGATAGAATTTCTGGCAGTCTTGAAGATCGGGTTAGTGAATATCTGCAAATGAAAAAGTATATTCGAGTTTATGAAGAATCACAAAAGCTTTTAGATATTGAAAAAGCGATTAACATCGCTGCCGGTAGCCTCTATGAAATTAATATGGAGAAAAAATTAGATGCTGATAGCTTAAAACAATTAATCCAATCACTGGAAGTGAAAAACAAAGCTTTAAAATCCTTCATACAACAAAAAAAACCGCAGTCATTACAACTGAAATTACTGACTCAAATCCTTAAAAATATTAATTTGATCATTCTCACGCTTAGGCAATTCAATAAAAATATTACCCGAATGAATGAGGTTATTCCGGTTATTAAGGCGCTTCTCAAAAAACAAGAGAAAGAAAGTCATCATGAAAATGATCCTGTTCTCATAGAAATCAGCAATGCTTTAGCAGTCAGTATTGAGGAACCCAATCTTGATGAAATCAAAGTGATGCTAGAAAACGAACAAATTGCGATGTCTCAACATGATGCTAAACTTAATTTTGAAAAAATAAACGATGTCAGTGATAAGCTGATTGGCTTGCTCAATGATAAGTTATTATTAATCATTGGTGTCTCTGAATTTTTGATAGCAGGTGTTGATGACGAGGGCGCTAATGATGTCACGGTAGAGCAAAGGTTGCCTGATGAACTGAGGGTTCTGTTTTTAGCTTCAAGTGTATTCAATATGATTTATAGACTGAAAGAACTCAGGAATGGCATTAAAATTATCTTTAATAGTATCAAAATGTGTTTGCGGATTATGAATAGCAACAAGCTGGCTAGTCAATCAGAGGCTATTTTAAAACTTGGCGATGATAATATATCGGATCTGCTTTCAAGTACCACACCAAGTGTTTTGCAAAGAAGTAAGAAAGCCATTGTTGAGATTTCACCGAGTTTAGATGCGTTGGATTTGAAATTAAGATTAGACACACTTGAACTTGAAACGGTGATTCGCATGACGAATGGATTAATTTATGAAAAAGCGAATCACATTTGGGAAAATCCGTATGACATTTAAGGGGGAAGGGGAAAGGTAGAAGGGTTTATATTTCAAACGTTTGCTTTCGGATTTGAGTTAAAAGCATGGGGCAAAAGCCCATGCTAAAAGAACAAAATCCTGACGGGTTTAAACCCTCTCGATCTAACGGCTTGTGTCGTTGAGTTTTGTAACACTTAAAAAATTAACCATTAACCATTAACCGTTCACCATGATGAGGAGGCTACTTCGCCTAGACTCTGAATCTTGCCTTCCTGATCAATCTCAATACCATTTAATATAGGTTCGTCACGGTATCCTCTGGAACAGGCGTTGTCAACACAGAGATATTCAAGCCCACAAAATTGAAGTTCACTGATCATGAGATAACGGACATCAGGCTTGTCTCTTAAATGAAACTGGGTATGTCCACAGATGATCCTTTCAATCCCTGTCGCTTCTTTGAATGCTTGGTATAACACTTTAAGTCTTTCATGTTGTTTTAGATTCTGCCGAAGGTAGTCAAAGTCACTCCAGACTGGGCCGCCAAAGGTGGGGAAGCCTTCAGCAACGCCGCGCCAGTACCCCATTTGATCTATGACTTCTAGTCCGTTCATTCGCCTGAAGCTGTAATCATTCAAGGCATTTTCCATGATCTGGGCAACCAGTCTATTGCTGCGATTGATCACCTTTTCAAGACTTAAATCTCTCTTGTATTTGCCGCGTAGTGCCTTAAACGTATCATGACGTGGATCGTATAGATTGCCAAACACTAATGGGTCCATCATCGCTAGAGGTGAAATCCCGCCATGTACAAAGAGTGTACTCCCTTCGTTATGGAGTAACTGTATTCGACGAAAAAAGTGGCCATAGTGATGCCGCCAAATCAATGAAATCACTCGCCAATCTACGAGAAAAATTTCGACGTTGTTTTCATCGATCTCTTTAATAAAGAGATTAAAGTGAGAGAGCGTGCCTTGATAATCGTTTTCCCAAGCTTCCTGATTATGAGACAGAACCCACCAGTTTCTCGGTTCTTTTTCGGCCGTCAGTTCTCCAAGTAGATTGAACAAAGAGTCAGTCAACTTAACAACAGAACTTGTTTTTTCTTCTTTCAAGCATTTTTCTGAACCTAAGCCCAGTGCTTTAACCAGATTGTTATACTCGATTTGGTAGCGACCCGTTTGATAGATACGAGGTTGAGCAAGCGGGGAAAGATCGCATGGATATTGATATAGCAGGGTGTAACCCGCTTCTTGATATTCAAGTTTACCGGTTTCATAGAAGCGTTGTTGCAGCTTAACGATTTCATCACCGTGAAGTGCCTTAAAACTGTCTAGGCTCTGATTAATACCCATTTGTTTGATATACGATATCGTATCGCTTTTAGAATGACCGCTACCGTAGTAAATTTCAGGCAATTCAAATGGGTTAATAAAAAAATGAAAATTGAGTAAATCGTGATTACTTAGGATGAAGATGGGATAAATTTCAAAGGTTTCCCATCTAATCTTTTGTAGGAATTGAATAATATGGTAGCCAAAATGGTAACGATCTAGGAAATCCCCTAAAAAAACAACTCGGACGGGTTGCGATTGTGGGATGATTATCGCTTCAAGTGAGGGAACAAAGGAGTCGTTTAAACCCGCTTTGATTTGTTCTACGATGTCATCCTGTTTTTGTTCATAGCGAATCAGTCCTTTTTCTGCCAAGCTGGCTAACAGGATATCCAGATCACCATGAAAATCGCCAAAAGTGATAATTCTATTAAATGCCATCTTCTATATCCTTTCAGTTTGTAAAGACAAGCATTCCAAATGATTTCCCCAGGTTCCGCCCCAATGCTAGCTTCGTATAGGGCAGACACGCAGGTATATCCCTACAAAAATAAGCAGATTAAGAGGCTGTAGGGGCAGCCCTTGCCTGTTTGCCCAGGCGAAGGCGAAGGTGGCATTGAGGTTCCGCCCCTCATAGTTATAGTTGATACAACGCCTATTTAGTCTTTCTAACGATGAACGAGAGGATTTAAAGCCGTAAGGGTTTTGGGATTGAAGCTATGGGCTACTGCCATAAGCAACTTGTGTATAAGGATGAGAGTTCCGCTTAGGGAAAGCAATATCAAAAAGGCATAAGCCGTCACTGCGGCTTCCTGTGAATGATTTTTATAGAATAAATATCTTAAAATTCATATTGTTATCGTTTTCAAAAAACAAAAAACCTTATAATCAGATGAATTTAAATAGGGCAATCACAAGGATTGCCCCTACAAACCCTAGCGTTCTGCCAAAGGCAGGTAATCCCGCTGCGCTGCACCGGTATACAATTGGCGCGGCCGAGCAATTCTCATTTGCGGTTCGTCCATCATTTCCATCCATTGCGAAACCCAACCGACGGTACGGGCTACAGCAAATATGACTGTGAACATATTCAGGGGTATATCCAAGGCACTGAGAATAATGCCTGAATAAAAATCCACATTAGGATAGAGTTGACGCTCTATAAAATACTCGTCAGAAAGCGCAATCCGCTCTAACTCCATGGCAATTTCAAACAAGGGCTGATTTTTGCTATCCAATTCCATTAGCAGTTGATGGCAACTTTCCCGAATAATCTTGGCACGCGGATCATAGTTTTTATAAACACGATGTCCAAAACCCATCAGCCGTTGGGTGCTATTTTTATCCTTAAATCGGGCGATATAGTCAGGAATGTTTTTCGGATGCTCAATTCTTTGTAACATCCGAATCACCGCTTCATTGGCACCACCATGTGCTGGCCCCCACAATGTGGCAATCCCAGCTGCTATGCAGGAAAAGGGGTGAGCTTGTGAACTACCTGCCAAGCGTACTGTTGAGGTACTGGCATTTTGTTCGTGTTCGGCATGTAGAATTAATACGATTTCCAACGCTTTGACAGCCGTTTTATTTAACTGGTAAGGTTGTGTCGGTACAGCGAACATCATTTGCATGAAATTCTCGACATAACCTAAATCATTGCGTGGATAAACATAAGGATGACCGATCAGATAGTTATAACTATTGGCCGCAATCGTGGGCAGTTTGGCAATCAGACGTAAGGCACTTCTATTGCGATGTTCAGGATTTTGAATATCCATAGCATCATAGTAGTAACTTGATAAGGCACCGACAATACCGACTAGCATGGACATAGGATGGGCATTATGTCTGAAACCATTATAAAAACGCTGAAATCCTTCATTTAACAAGGTGTGTTGGCGAATATTCGCAGTGAAATTATCCATTTCTTCGGTTGTGGGTAATTCACCGTATAGCAACAAATGACAGACTTCCAGATAGCTGCTTTTTTCTGCCAGTTGATCAATGGGGTAACCGCGATACAACAAAATACCGTTTTCACCATCAACAAAGGTGATACTACTTTCGCAACTGGCTGTGGTGATAAAAGCCGGATCAAAAGTAAACATGCCTAATTCGCTATAGATGGCATGGCAATCAACAACAGGGGGGCCATGTGTTCCTGTTATGATGGGACATACAATGGTTTTTCCTGTCCGGTTGTCAGTAATTGTGACAGTTTCTTGACTCATATATAACTCACTTTCATTAGTGGTTGAAAAGACACGCAGGGCAGACACGTAGGTTTGCCCCTACAAAAAACCGTAGGTAGGGGCGAACCTGCGTGTTCGCCCCCTTTAATACCCTTTATCCTTTCCCTTTTTCCTCTTGCATCCACAGTGCGTCTATCAGTAACATGACAGCACCCACACTGATGGCACTGTCTGCAATATTAAACGCTGGCCAGTGCCATTGTTGATAATATATATCTATAAAATCAACAACATACCCATACCAAATTCTATCTATCACATTACCTATAGCACCGCCTAGTACCAAGGCGAGGGCGCAAGCTAACCAACGTTGTTGAGATTTCAGACGGCTTAGCCAAACGACTATGATACCACTGACGATTAGGGCGAATCCTGCTAGGAACCAGCGTTGCCAGCCGCCGGCTGTGGCTAGAATGCTCCAGGCTGCACCAGGGTTGTGCAATAGTCTTAAATCAAAAAAGGGTAGCACGGCGATGGGTTGATTTAATGCTAAGGTTGCACTCACCCACATTTTGGTGATTTGATCAAGTACGATGACGACAAATGATAACCCTAACCAGACTAGAACACTTTTTTCTCGGCTTGGCGAGGGTGAAGGGTTATCACCTGTTTTGAGCTTGTTATTGTTTCCCGTTAAGGGGGGCTTTGAAGCTTGATTAGGCATAACGGCGCAACTCACCAACGTCTGCTAGATTTTCTACACAACGCCCACAGAGTTCGGGGTGATTAGAATGCGTACCCACATCATCACGGTGATGCCAGCAGCGCACACATTTAGGATGCTCGGAAGGTTTGACTTGAAGCCAAAAACCTTGTTCGCTTTCCACCGCTTCCGCTGGTTTACTATTCGCCGGATGAACTCGTGCGTAGGAAGTCAAAAAAACAAAACGTAATTCATCACCCAAACTCGTCAATTGAGTATAAAGTGTGTCATCACAATACAGATCAACTTCGGCATCTAAAGAGGAGCCGATGGCTTCTGAAGTACGCAGTTTTTCCAATGCTTTGTTGATCGATTCTCGTACTTCAAAGATTTTTGCCCAAAATGCCGTATTTTTTTCAGCACTGTCTGGGAGTTCAAATAAGCCGTCATACCAGGTTTCCAATAAAACCGATTCACTGCGTTGCCCAGGCTTATGTTGCCAAATATCTTCGGCGGTAAAACTGAGAATAGGGGCAAGCCAACGCACTAAGGCTTCAACAATATGATACAAGGCGGTTTGTGCTGAGCGTCGAGCGAGGCTATTCGTTTGACAGGTATATTGACGATCTTTGATGATGTCAAGGTATAAACTGCCCAAGTCTACCGTGCAAAAATAATGGATTTTTTGATAAATCAAATGAAACGAATAATCGTCGTAGGCTTTGATAATCTCTTCTTGTAAGCGATAAGCGCGATCAACTGCCCAACGATCAAGGGCTAACAAGTCTGCTTGCGCGACACAGTCTGTTTCGGGATTAAAGCCGTGCAGATTGGCTAATAAAAAACGGGCTGTATTGCGTAATCGGCGATAGGCATCTGCAATTCGTTTTAAAATTTCATCAGAGACATACAGTTCTCCACTATAATCTGTGGCTGCAACCCATAGGCGCAAGACATCGGCTCCCAAAGTTTTAATCACTTGTTGCGGTGCGATGACATTGCCTTTGGATTTAGACATTTTGTCGCCTTTGGCATCTACGGTGAAACCGTGTGTCAGTACGCCTTTATAAGGCGGTGTACCGTTACGCATCGCAACCGAAGTGAGTAAGGCTGATTGAAACCAACCACGATGTTGATCAGACCCTTCTAAATAGAGATCAGCAGGTACGCGTTGTTGAAGTTGATTTTCCAAAACGGTGGCGTGAGTGACACCCGAATCAAACCAGACATCTAGGATATCCGTCACTTTATCATAGTGAGCGGCTTCATCGCCTAGCAATTCAGTTGCTTTCAGTTCAAACCAAGCATCAACGCCGTTTTGTTCTACCCGTTGTGCAACGGCTTCAATCAATTCTTGAGTGCGTGGATGCAATTCGCCAGTGGTTTGATGCACAAATAAAGCTATGGGTACGCCCCAATTACGTTGCCGTGAGATACACCAGTCGGGGCGGGTTTCAATCATGCCTTCAATGCGTTGTTGACCCCAATCTGGTGTCCAAGTTACGGTTTTGATGGCCTCTAAAGCCTGTTGGCGTAAGCCTTGTTTATCCAAGCTGATAAACCACTGTGGCGTAGCTCTAAAAATGATAGGTGTTTTATGCCGCCAACAATGTGGGTAACTATGACGAATGCGTGCCTCATGTACTAGATTGCCGCGCGCTTTGAGTACTTCCACGACATGTTCATTAGCTGTGAAGACATGTTCACCGCCAAATAATGGCGTATCAGGTAAAAATTTGCCTTTTCCATCTACAGGATTATCAATGGGCAAACCATAACGCTGACCAACCACATAGTCATCTTGGCCATGTCCAGGTGCGGTATGTACCGCACCCGTTCCCGCTTCAGTCGTGACATGTTGGCCTAAAATAATCGGCACTTGACGATCATAAAACGGATGTTGCAACTGTATATTTTCTAAATCTTGCCCTTGGCAATAGGCCACCACATGATAATGTTCTATGCCATAACGAAACAGGGTATCTTTGAGTAAGGCTTCTGCGACAATGAGACGTTCAGACCCATATTGCCCCTCTTCACATTGCACGATGGCATACTCTAAGTCTGGATGCAGTGCCACGGCTTGATTAGCAGGTAAAGTCCAAGGTGTGGTGGTCCAAATGACGACTGATAAAGGCCCTGAACCGAGACGTTCTGGGGCATGATGACAGCGCGTTAACAATGTCTCTTCGTTGACGACGCGAAAGCGTACATCAATCGCCATAGATTGTTTTTCTTCGTATTCCACTTCGGCCTCTGCCAAGGCGGAACCACAATCAGTACACCAATGCACTGGCTTAAAGCCTTTATCTAAATGGCCCTCGGCGATAATCCGTCCTAATGCTCGGATAATATTGGCCTCGGTCTGATAATTCATGGTTAAATAGGGGTTATCCCAGTCGCCGATAACACCTAATCTTTTAAAATCAGTGCGTTGTCTGTCTATTTGTCGTGTGGCGTACTCACGACAAGCATCACGAAATTTGCGGACATCTAAATCGCCAGCAGTGCGGGATTTGTTAGATTTGCCTCGTTTTTTCTCAACTTCTAATTCAATGGGCAAGCCATGGCAATCCCAGCCGGGTACATAAGGTGCATTAAAACCGCTTAGAGTCCGGGATTTAACAATAATGTCTTTGAGAATTTTATTGACGGCATGGCCGATATGAATATCACCATTGGCATAAGGCGGCCCGTCGTGCAAAATAAAAGTGGGTTGGTTTTGTCGTTCTTGTCTCAGTCGTTGATATAACTCTAAATCTTGCCACTTTTTTAGGAAGTCAGGCTCACGCTGGGGCAAATTGCCCCGCATGGGAAAATTCGTTTTAGGCAGATTTAAAGTTTCTTTATAGTTGCTCACAATGGCTTCTCTTAACCTAAAAGGGTAAATATCCAAGATAAATCTTGGACTCCAATCGATTTTTGATCGGTATGGGAATGTATATTAATTACTAAATGCAATGAATCTTACCACATCTTATGATTTTTTCACTATTATGACTGATACCCTCGTATTTTGAATGTCATTATAAATAATAAGAAAAACAAGAGTTTTAGTGGTGGGTGCAGCGAAGCGTCTACCTTGCCTATTAATTCCCAATTCAGAAATGTTGATTTTTTAAAATAAATAGACTATAAATTTAAGAATACAGATTCTTACTGATAATCAAGCGATATTTCTCCTACTTTACTTTGAATTGTTGTTTAAGTATTGATTATTAACAATTAACAATAATTTAATTATTGTCAGTACATTAAATATTGAAACCTGATGATCCGGTTTTTACTTTGAGAAATCTAACAACAATTAATGAAACGCTTTTTTTGGTCAAGATTAAAGTCGTTTTCAAAAACGAGTTAGGGGCGTGGGTTGGGGCAAAAAACGGATAAGTCAGTCTTAATTCACCTTCATGCCATTTAGATGGGGGTATTGAAAAAGACTTATAGAATATAAAATGTAAATGTGTATTTGAGGCGGTTCATGATTAAAAATGAAAAAGTGGTGTTCAAATCATTGACTTATTATCAGTTTTTTAGGAGAGCCTGATTTGATAATCAGGGTTTATCATATAAATGATTTAGCATAGCCTCTCTTCGGTTCCATATTTCACGCTAAAGCGTGAAATACCGTTTTTGCGCGCAAAAACGGTAGAATTGATAATTATTCATTGAGCATTGATCATTGAACTAGCCTATTTAAAAAAGTAGTCTTATCACGAGGATTTTACAGCGATGAAAATGAGAAACCTCTTTCCCTTGGCATTTCGCCTGACAGCCGTTGCAGGCTGCACTTTGTTAGCCAGTAGTTGGAACGTGGCTTGGTCTGCTGAAGCAGATTGTTCAACGATCAGTGACTATCTTGATTGTAGCTCGGAAGGCCGACAAAATGATGTCGTTTTTGTTTTTGATACCACCGGTTCGATGGGTGGCGAGATTGAAGAAATGCAAAGTGCTGTCATTGGATTTTCCGATGCGATAAAGACAGCTGGCATTGACTATCGTTTGGGCCTCACCGAGTATAAGGATTTTCTGGCAGAGCCTTGTGGTGATCCCGGTGATTTCCCTTACAAGGTTTACAATGGTGGCGTTTTGACTGCGGATAATACAGAAATGCGTGGCTGGATTAAGTCTTTAGAAGCCGCTGGCGGTAATGATGGCCCTGAATCTCTCTTGGCAGGCCTTGCCCACGCAGTGGCCGATCAACAATGGCGGCCAGAGGCGGGTAAAATTGTCATTGTCATAACCGACGCGCCCCCTCATATTGATGGCCATAAGTGTAACCAAGAAGACAATACCTTAAATGGGATAGTTTCCCAACTGCGTAAGGCCGGTATTGTCACTCATGTCATTGGCCCCAATCATGATGCCATACGCCATATTGCCAGCGGAACCGGCGGTGCATTCTTCGAGGTTAGCGATATTCGCGATGGTAGGAAGAGCCTGACCAGCATCCTTAATACGATTGCAGAACTGATCAGTTGTTCTTACCATATCAGTTCCGCGTTCTCTTATACAGAAAAGGATGATGTGCTCTCAATTGAAACCAAGCTGATTGGTGCAGAAAAGAAAGTGATACCTTACATACCGGGTAAATCTCACCTAACCGTCACGGCTTGTGGTGGTGCCAGTGCAACGTGCTCAGATTTTGAATTAACCGCGGACACCTCGACAGGTGAAACGGTTTACAAACACACTGCCAATGTAGCGGCGTTTCGTGCGCCAGCTAAGTTAACCGATTTTTCTACATTTGTTCAAATTTGTAATTTTTCTACAACAACCCAAGCGACTCTTCATATTGGTAAATGTGAAAAAGGGGTGACACCTTCGCCACAGACACCGATGCAAGAAGTGGCTGGCACACCTGCTTGTAATCCAGCAGAGGTTTGTTGGTCAACCGATCCCTACGCTCGTGGATACACCTTTTATTATGCACCGTATTCTGACCCGATTAGCAGCGTGACCCTTAATAATGTCCAAGTCATCCCGATGGGTCTTCAAAGATGTATAAGCGGGCCATTGTCGCGTGGCACACACCTCTATACTGCTGTGCAAGCAAGCAATTGCTCTGGAGACAGTAAAATTGACACGGCTAAGTTAGGTGTTGTTGAGTGTAAATAATAGTTTGAAATAATAGTTTGTAGTAGGCGCTTTAGCGCCTATTTTTTTCTCGACAACGTATCCGTTTTAAATGTTATGACTCAACTCACCCACTTTAATCAGGCAGGTGAAGCCCAGATGGTAGACGTGGGTGCCAAAACGACTACGGATCGCGTTGCCCTTGCCGAAGGTTTGATTACCATGCAGCCGCAAACTTTAGAGTTAATCATGGCAGGTGGACATAAAAAAGGGGATGTTTTGGGTATTGCGCGAATTGCTGGTATTATGGCCGCAAAAAAAACAAGTGACTTGATTCCGCTATGTCATCCCATCATGTTGACACATATCAGTGTTGATTTAACCCCTTTACCTGAACAACAGGCGGTGCATTGTCAAACAACGGTTAAAACAAGTGGACAAACGGGTGTGGAAATGGAAGCCCTGTTTGCCGTACAAATGGCTTTGCTAACCATTTATGATATGTGCAAGGCAATAGATCGTGGTATGACTTTAGAAAACATCAGATTAATAAAGAAGGCGGGCGGGAAATCAGGTACTTGGGAAAGGGGTGATTGATTAAACCAATAACGACAGCAATTGCTTGTCATAAAAGATTTGTGACTACAGCTTGTTATAAAGGATTAAACCAATAACGACAGGGATGGCTTGTCATAAAGATTAGTGATGGTGGGCAACAGCCCACCTTTCCGTCCAATTTATCACTTTCTGGAGAAAATCATGGCTGAACCTATTTGTACTCAAAAAGCACCTTATGTACTAGATGTTGAAGCTGGAACACATTACTGGTGTGCTTGTGGCAAGTCTGCAAACCAACCTTTTTGTGATGGTTCGCATAAAGGCACTGAGTTTACACCGGTTCCATTAGAAGTCACTGAAAAGACGCAAGTCGCCTTTTGTGGTTGTCGAGGAACCAAAGATGCGCCACGTTGTGATGGTTCGCATAATAAGGTTTAATTAAACTCAAACTCTATTTCAAGGCAAGCTTTCTTTGAACTTCACAAAAACAGGTATTTCAGGCTTGCCTTGATGGCTTTAGACTAGGTTAGTTGCTATCACACCTACTGTTCGCGTTTGTGGTAGCGATTCTAATTCAATTTGCTGATAAACCGCCCTTTGGTAAGCAATTCCTCTCGCTTCTTCTTCATCCCTATCATTTGTTATTCTTTTTGTCGCACTGCCTAGAATTTCGTAGCCATTTTCAAGGGTGAGTAGGCAAAGCATTGTCATGTGACCTAATCGAAAATATTCCGTTTTGGCGATTTCACTTTTCATTTAGGCTATCTATTTATTCTTTCCTCAGGTTGCACCTGGGAATATTCACATTTTCAGGTAAATGTTTCGCGGAGCGAAACGTTTACCTTAAAACCCTTTCTGGGTTGTGGCCTTTTTTCCCCTTTCTTTTTTGATCATTTGATCAGGTTAAGGGGTCGTTATTTTTTTACCTGCTATCCCACTTTGCCGCCGCTTATGCTGATGAGGTGGGGGCTGTTGATAACGACTACTGCTGTTGCTTCCTTTGCGCTTAGGGCCACTACCATAACCCTGTTTCTGAGCGCCATAATCGTTTCCACGAAATGGACGCTTTTTCTTATTGTTGCGGATACGTTGCAGACGACGAGTCGGTTCAAGCCCTGGAATAATGTACTGAGCTACCTGTTGACCCGTATAACGCTCAATCCGTTCCAAATGCAGTAAATCATCTGGCAATGCAAAAGAAATCGCTGTCCCTGCGGCACCCGCACGTCCAGTACGACCGATACGGTGTACATAATCTTCAGCAAAACGCGGTA
>Ga0316201_10000167_pt1 | contig 31349 bp, 26 predicted proteins | sample CS6wburrow_MG_FD_204516 | JGI IMG/M metagenome (GOLD analysis project Ga0316201, IMG submission 204516) | Coastal sediment microbial communities from Delaware Bay, Delaware, United States - CS-6 worm burrow | ecosystem: Environmental > Aquatic > Marine > Coastal > Sediment | place: USA...
GAGGCGCGTGAACTCCGTCACAGTTCCTGCGGGAGAGTTCGGGCCGATCAAGCTCTGCAGGCCGCGCCAACACTCGGTCGTGAATTTTTTTCATCCGAGGCGTGAGTTATTCGAAGTTGTCCGGGCGCGAGGGCTGAGTATCGTTGTATCCGACGGTTGATAAGGAAGGTCTGAATATCAACGTTAGTACTTTAATCGCTTGGAGGCATCGAGATGCAGTACCTGACAATACAAACCATGAAAACAATGCACTACGTACCGCAGCTTGACGGGAAGTTACTCCGTTACGCCGTATCCTGGATAGTCGCAATCGCGACGTCCGTGATCGGCGTCGCTGCATACGCATGACCTGGTCATTAAGGTCGTTACCTCAACAACGGCATACACTCACTGACCGTCCTTAAGGCCCGCAAACACTGCGGGCCTTTTTTTGTCGGTGGTTATGCGTTGACAAATTCCAGGGCTTCCGATCGATGGTGTTGTGGCGGGGTGCACAATCTCAGTGCAAGGCGATTGTTGTCTGCACAAAAACCGTGCAGACAACCACCTCGATCTTACGTTTGCCGTTGCCACGGCTGTCACTGGCGGACTCTGGGTTGTTGGCATAGATATTGCTCTACAGTATCTTAAGCATCACCGGAATCTGAATCAGAGTGCATGAATGCTCGTGGTTGAAAGTCACCGCTTTCACGAAGCCTGTAACAGGCAAGCACCGCACCGTGTTGCGCATCATGCTCGAACACCAGGCTGTCAGAATGCTGGTGCATAATTGCAATCGTTAGTTCACAAAGTATTTAATCAGGAGCCATACGATGTCGGCAAATAGCCGCTCTAAAAAATCATCCAGGAAAGTCAGTAAGAAGGCCACCAAAAAAGCGACCAGGAAGGTTACGAAGAAGCCCGCTAAGAAGGTCGCGAAAAAGCCCGCTAAAAAGGTTGCGAAAAAGCCTGCTAAGAAGGTTACGAAGAAGGCCGGCCGGAAGGTAGGCAAGAAAGTCGCCAGGAAAACAGCCAGGCGCTCGAAAAACTCCCGGCGAAAAGCTGTCGAAGTCTCTGCAGAACGACGCCACGAGATGATTGAAAAGGCGGCGTACTATCGTGCGCAAAAGCGCAACTTCCAAGACGGTGATCCTGTAGCCGATTGGTTATCATCCGAGAAAGACGTTGACGCCCTCCTTTCAAAGGCGGCTCTCTAACACCTGCCGTATCGTATAGCCTGCGCCGAGATTATCGTAGAAAGGCTGAATCGGGTCTCGCTGAGCTGCCTAGTCTTGCTTCGCCACCGGTTTTACAAGGTAGTGGGCTAAGGCTGGTAACAGCAGGAGCGCGCCAAGCATGTTCCACAGGAACATGAATGTCAGCATCAGTCCCATGTCCGCCTGGAACTTGATGGCAGAGAAAATCCAGGTACCAACACCGATCGCCAAGGTAAACCCGGTGAAGGCGACGGCCATACCGGTTGTATGCAGCGTCTTGAAGTACGCCTCATACACCGACAAGCCTCGTTTCAGGTAGGTCTCCATCTTGCTATAGATGTAGATGCCGTAGTCGACACCGATTCCAACGCCCAGGGCTATGACGGGCAGGGTCGCAACTTTCACGCCGATGCCGAGCAAAGCCATCAACGCCTGACCGAGCACGGAAGTCAAAGCCAACGGCACGATAATGCAAACAACCGCGCGCCATGACCGAAACGTCAGAAATACCAGGAAGCTGACAACGCCGTACACCAGCGCCAGCATTTGGTACTGCGCTTTGCTGATTACGATATTCGTGACCGATTCAATACCGGCATTGCCGGCGGCGAGAACGAACCTGATGTAACCAGAATCGCTTGCGGCGAGTTCCAGGTCCAACTCCTCACTGTTGTACTCGGCCGCAAAAGCCTCAGCAACACGGATGACCTCCTGCAAGGTTTCCGCCTTGTGGTCATTCAGGAAGATAAGAATTGGCGCCATGCTGCAATCGGTATTGATCAGGTTGCTTGGTACCGACTGGAGTGAATTATTCAGGATGTATCGATTACGGCTCAGGGTATGCCACTTCGGGTTGCCCTCATTCATCGCCATGATCGCGCGCTTGGAGATATTGACCAGCGATATCACGGACTGGACGCCGCTTGTGTCCTTCATTACCTCCTGGAACCGGTCGACCGCTGCCAAAGTAGCGTAATCGCCACACTGCTGTGGTGGCGTCTGAATCATTGCCACGAATACGTCGGTGCTGGTCGAGAAATTCTCTGTCAGGAAAGCATTGTCCAGGTTATAGCGGGAATCGGCCCGTAGCTCGGGGGCACCCGGATCCAGGTCGCCGATTCTCAGGTCTTTACCGCCATAGAATCCAATGCCGAATAATGCAATTGCAATAAGAATAACAACCGGAGCAAAGGGTGGTTTCGCGAAGTTCGCAATGAATGGCCAGAGTTTCGACGGGTTGTCTTTTTTGCGATGCAGAAAGCGCACACAGGAATTCGCCAGGCCGGTATAGGACATCAATACCGGCATCAATATCAGGTTGGTGAAAATCAATACAGCAACGCCGATGCTGGCAGTCATCGCTAATTCCTGGATCACCGGTATTTCAATGACCATCAGGGTAAGGAAACCGATGCCGTCGCTGACTAGTGCGACGAGGCCCGGAATATAGAGCGCTCGGAACGCCCGTCTTGCAGACCAGACGGAGCCGGCGCCAAAGAAAAACCGCACCGCGATATTGTTGATGATCTGGACGCCGTGGCTGATGCCAATTGCGAACACGAGGAATGGCACCAGCATGGAGTAGGGGTCCAGGCCGAATCCGAGCGTGTGCAGCAGGCCGAGTTGCCAGATTACGGCAACCGTCGAACAGGTTACCGGTACCAGCGTGGCGTAAATGCATCGCGAGTATACGGACAACAACACCAGGGTGGTAACAAGCGCGACACCAAAGAAAAGCGCAACCAGGGTCGCGCCTTCGATCAGGTCGCCGACCACCTTGGCAAAACCCGTGACATGGATGTCAATCTTGTCGCTCTGGTATTTGTCGCGAACCAGCTTCTCAATACTCTGAGAGAAGTCCCTGTAGTCGAGTTTCTCACCCGTCTCCGGATTGATGTCAGTCAGCGGCGCAATGATTGCAGCTGACCGGAAGTTATTGGCAACCAGGCGGCCGACCTGGCCCGAGCGCAGAATATTGGCGCGAAGCTGCTCTAGTGATTGTTCTGAGCCGTCGTACGCGTTCGGAATGACGGCACCGCCACGGAAGCCCTCCTCAGTGACCTCATTCCATCGCACATTTGGCGTCCAGATCGACTGTAAGCCCGATCGATCGACGCCTGGAATGTAGAAAACCTCATCGTTGATGAGCCGCAGAGCTTCCTGAAAATCCTTATCGAATATATCGCCGTCTTTGGACGCTACGATGATACGAACTGAGTTGCTGAGGCTCGCAAGGTCTGCCTTGTTTTCCAGGTAGTTCTGGATGTAGGGGTGCGAGGTAGGGATCATCTTTTCGAAACTGGCGTCCGGCTCGAGCTTCAGTGCCTGAAACGCGAAGAACGCAGTCAGCAGGGCGAAAATGATGATGACTGGAATTCTGTTTTCGAACAGCAGGCGCTCAGCTATCGGCGGACGTTCCTGGCCCGACAATCCAGTCTGACTATTAATTTGCTCACTCATGACGGTCTCCGGCAGCCGCACTACTGTCAATTGAAGACACGCCGCCAAAGCCTACCAGTAGTAGTTTGCCATCGGCTGTTGCCGCGACGCCGCTGTAGACCCTGTTTCCGGTTGTTGAAATAGCCTTGAAGCTGGTACCGTGATCTTCGCTCGAGAGCACAGCCCCCGCTGAACCGACCAGGACTATTTTGCCGTCTGCTTGTGTCACACCGCTCAGGAGCGTTCGTTGATCGCCGGTATCAACCGCGGACCAGGTTGCGCCTTCGTCAACGGAGCGAAAGACATTACCTTTGAGCCCGAATGCGAGCAGGCCGCCATCAGCCGCCGCAACAGTGCCAAAAAATGAGCCCTGGTAGGGCGAATCGGGTCGCTCCCAGGTCTGACCGCCATCCGGGGAACGAAGCAGCGTGCCGGATTCACCGGTCACGAGCAGCGTCCCCGCCAGGGAGCGTGCAATGCCGTACAAATGGAATTTGTCGGGATTGTCGAGTCGATCCGACTGCAGATTCCAGGTTTCCCCACCATCCGAGGTCTGCAGCAATATCCCGTAGGCCCCCAGCACATAGCCGTTGCGGGCATCCGCGAACCAGACATCCAGGAGGGGTGTCGTTATACCGTCCGCGACGGCCGCGGTGGCATCTTCAAATGCGAAGGCTGCGTCATCGAGCGCCCATTCGAGGTCTTCGAGCGTTTCCGGGGTGGCCTGTTCAACAGCGGCCTGGAGTTTCGCGACTTTTTTCTCAGCGGCAGCAGCCGAGAGGCGCGCAACGTCGACGCCCGTCAGCTTCGTTTGCCAGGTCTGGCCTCTGTCCGTCGATTGCAGCAAAACGCCGTCGTGTGCCGTTGCCCAAGCGCCATCCGTGCCGGCGAAGGTCACCGCCGTAATCGCAAGTGACACCGGCACGTCGGCATGGGTCCAGTCGGCGCCGCTGTTGTCGGAATAGAGGATATGCCCCTGTTCCCCGACGACCAGAACGCGTTCGCCGCTGGTAGCCGCGTCGAGCAGGAGGCTCTCCTGCGCGGACTCGGTTTGAATCGCCGGGAGCATCACGAAACTGGACGCTCTGCCCTCGTTAGTGATTACGTACCCGGCAATGACAAACAGCAGTACACACAAGTGCACGACTATCATCCGCTCGTGGCGTTTTCTCGTTGATGCATCAGAGCGCATGATGGCCGACCCCCCCCTACTGATATGCTATCGAACGCCTGACCGGCGTAGCGCGGCCGGTGTGTAGTCGCGCTCATTGACCTTGTAGTCCCAATTGTACTGGTAACCTTTCAACTCGTTACCCAGCCCGATCGGCAGATGCCGGCCGGAGATCAGGTCATGAGAGGTCTCAGCCGTATACCAGGGCACGCTGACCTGGTAATGGATATTGTTGTGAGACTCCTTGACGCGCCACATTTCGCCGCGACCGTCATATAGATCGGCAATCGTAATCTGCCAGGTATCCTCGTCGACATAGAAGGTACGTTTGGCGTAGATATGGCGCTGACCTTCTTTCAAGGTCGCTTCGACAACCCAGACACGATGAAGCTCGTAGCGCAGGTAGTCCGGGTTCATGTGACCGGGGAGCACGATGTCTTTGTATTTGAGTTTCTTGTCGGCCAACCGGAAGGAGTTATACGGGATATAGAGTTCCTGCTTGCCGATGAGTTTCCACTCGTAGCGATCGGGTGCTCCATTGTACAAGTCGAGATCGTCAGCTGTTCGCAGGCCGTCCGAAGCATTGCCTGGCCCATCGTATGCGACATCCGGCGCGCGACGCACGCGGCGTTGCCCGGCGTTGTAAACCCAGGCACCACGGGGTTCAGCCACCTGGTTGATGTTCTCGTGAACAAGCAGCACATCACCTTCCAGGCGGGGCGGAGCCTTGATCGACTGTTTGTAATAGAACAGGCGATTGGCAGGCGCTCCCTCGAGATATTGTGCGAAGGTGAGCTGGTCTTCGAATACGACCGGGCTGAATGCGCCGCTCGACTGCACCGGAATCTGCGTGTAGCTGCGTTTTACGCTACCGCCTCTGTAACGAAGCACATGATTCCAGATGACTTCGACGCCGGATTTCGGGATCGGGAACGGGCAATAGGAGTCGACGTTTGCAAGACCGTTACCGCCATCTGTCGTTACGGCAGTAATCGCGTCCTGCTTGATAGCGGCGTACAAATCCTTTGGGTATGCCGCTGTACGATGCGTCTTGAAGACCGGCATGCGGAACGTGTCCGGATAGCGCTTCAATAGCGCGATCTGTCCCGGCGACAGGTTGTCCTTATATTGCTCATGGTTCTGGGCCGTGATCGTGAAAAGCGGCTGTTCGCTCGGAAACGGATCAACCAGCGGTTCACCTTCGACGTAACCTGCCGGCAATTCTGTCAGGCCGCCGGTCCATGCCGGAATGGTGCCTGCCGCATTGCCGCTGCGCTCCGCGCCAATAGGTGTAAGTTTGTCACCGCCGAGGCTTGCAGCCTGTTCCGCTGTGATTTCCGCGAATGCGTTCTGCGCGAAAAGGCCAAGCGCAGCCAGGATTGCGATATTTGTGAGTGTTTTCATGATGTTGTTGCTCCTGGTATTCGTCTTAGAAACTGACGGACATAGACAGCGATAAGAAGTCTCGGTCTTCGATGGTGTTGTAGTCGCCGCCGGAGAACGTAGTGTATGCCAGCGAACCGGTATACCGATTAAGATATTCGGCTGCGAGGCTTACAGTCAACGCTTTGGCGCCTTCATTGAAGTTCGAGTTGGGCGAGTAACCGTCAACGTCGTGCGACCACGCGAGGCTGGGAGTCAGGTTGATCCCGGCGAACACGTCGTTGTACGCAAGGCCGGCGCGGATGCGATAGCCCCAGGATGAGTCGGTCACATAGCCTTCGGTAGTGCAATTGGACGAGTTGATATTTATGTCTGAGGACGGGAGACCGATGAGCGCGTTACCCTCCGCGCAAGTGACGAATTGATTCGGAACCGGCACACCCAGTGCCGCCAGCGGGATCGGCTCGAAGTAACCCATACCGTAGGTCGGGTTGCGGCCGTAGCGTTGCACCGATTGCTCCGGCAGACTGCCGACCCAGTTAGCGCCGATCTCTGCGGCGAGTGACAGCCGGCTTGCGCCCATGACCTGGTCAAAGAAGCGAATGATGGTGACCTGCGCCTGTGTTACGGGCAACAGGTCGTAGCCGCTGGCAGCTGCCCCCGGCCCCACCGCTATGACCCTGGGCAACACGGTCGACCAGGGCGCCTCACCAACGGCCGCTTGCAGCAATTCGGTCGTATTGATTTGTACGGGGAAATCGGGTCGATAGCTGATCTCACCCGAAACGGCGAAGCCGGCGAGATTCGTCGCAACGCTCACGCCGAACAACTCGATGTCCTCGGGGAACTCGGCGAAGTACTGCGGATTGCCAGTAACCGTGACACCGCCAATTTCAAGGCCGGCAAACGGATTGCCCGGAACAAAGGGCCAGGGTGGATCACCCAACTGCGCAGTCAAAAACGCAAGCGTCGCAGGGTCGAGGACCGCTGCCACGGGGACCAGTGAGTTCGACGAGGTGAAACCACCGAGGTAAGGAATCCGGCTGTGGTAGTTCATGTAGTAGACACCGAACTCGGAACCGGCAAGCTGCTCGGCAAAGTAGCGGAGTGCGATACCGTATTGCCCGTCGTCGTCGGGTTCCCGGTCTAACTGGCGCGTGATGAAAAGGCCGTTTGCCATGCTGACTTGATCGCTGAAGGGGGGCGCAGCGCGCAGCGTCACGATGTCGCAGCCTGTGGACGCCACATCCGCGGAGGAAAAATAGGTTCCGCAGCCGTCTATGACCGTCTTTTCCCACTTGAGCTGGTAAAACGCCTCAATGCTCAGCGCGTCCGTAACGCCGGCAGCGAACGTTAGCATCGCAACGGGCAGCAGGCCTTCCTTGATCTCGGCACCCGGGCGCCGGAATGCGGACACGTCGATGGGATTAATGGTGTTGATGCCGTTTTGAATAAAGGTGCTCTCGCCCCAGCTGATCACCTGGCGACCCAGGCGAACATCCAGCGGAGCCTCGCTTTCGCCAAGGTAAAACGTGTTGTAAATGAACGCGTCGAGGAGCTCGATGCCCGAGGCTTGCGCGAAATCGTCGAAGCCGCTGTCTGACAGTGTCTGGTTGGGCGTGTACAGGTTGGCTGAGTTGCCGTGCGGCCGTTTACCGTTGGCAAGCTCGTCGTCGTACCAGTACTTGGCACGCAAGAACACGCCGAAATCGCCTTTGCGAAGTTCAAGGTCGTGTACACCCTTGAGAATCAGGGAGTAAATGTCGCCGTCTTTAAAATTGAGGTCACCGTCGTCGGCGGTACTGGTCGAAGCCATACCGAAACCCGGCGCGTTGCCCGGCGTGACCAGCCGTGGCTCAATCTCTGACATACGCCAGCTGGCACCCAGTGAGATCTGGGAATTGAAGCTCCCCTCGAACCCTCCTAATTCAAAATCGCCGGCCATTGCTGGTACAGCTACCAGGTTCGCAAACATTGCAAACCCACCACAGATCATTCCCCATCGCCAATTCATTTCGGCTCACCTTTTGGTTGTTTCAACTATTGTTGGTTTATTGTAGTTCTGACGGGCGCAAATAGACACGCCCTTCAAAAAGCACTTCGTCACAGCGATCCTATTCGATAGCTACAGACGAGTTGCGTGCGTCCTCATGAAAGCTCATTCGGACACGAGCAGAACAGCCTGTCAATACGGAATTACTCGGACGGGACGCCGTGTGCGATTTCAGCGAGCGATAGCGCGAACCGTGACTTCTGTGAGAATGAGCTGTGTACCGCTATGCACAGGATTGAGCAGCGGTGGTCCCGGGATCTCTTCAAAAACTTGAGCTCTGGGCAGCACCGCTGGCGATTGGGAATCAGCGTATCAGTGGTTTAGTCGAGGCGTCGCCCCGGCCTTCGTGATGGCTCGTTTTTTCCCCGCAGCTGGCTGGTGCCTGCGGCAGCCATGAAGCGGGCGGCATTGGGGCAGAAATCGTTGCCCGGCACAGCTTCTCCATTTAGCCAGCGATCGCATGTATCTGGCGCCGGGCAGCGCCGGCAGCGCATGCGTGCGTCCTGCATGTCCATGTCGAGCAGTTGGTCGGCGTCCCTGGCGGTCATTTCGTCAATACCGCAGGTCAGCATCATGCGATACATGCGGCTATTGGACACGGTCGCGTTGCGCCAGCCGCGAATGACAATCATCACGCTGACGATACCGATGACGACTACCGTAGCCGCGATATAAGATTCGACGCCGTTCATGTCTCCTCCTCCGTGCGCATATGCGACAAAGCCGCATACCTGGTAACGACGCATATTATCGTTTGAGCCTGCAGCCCGGGTCTACGAAGTGAGTCTCAGAACGTAAGATTCGCCCTCTGTGACACAGGCCGAAGTTGGGTTCTTCGCAGGCGCTCGCTTCGGTGCCCAAACCCGTTGTTCGACCACAGTCGGCTCCCGGCCCGCGGTCTCAGCAGCAGTCGATCTGGTCGCGCACCTCTTCGGCGGCCTTGCGCAGATCGGCGATCATGGCGGCTGCAGGTTTGCGCATGTCCTTCGGCATCCGCGACATCATCAGGGCGACCGCGTTCTCGGTCATGCTGGCGAGCCGCCTGGCCTCTTTCGTGCCGGAAGCGGTCAGCTCGATTAGCCAGCGGCGCCCGTCGTTCGGGTCCTGGTGCCGCTTGACGAATTCGCGTGACTCGAGTCCATCGAGTAGCCGTGTCATTGCCCCTTTTGTTACGCGCGCCTGACTGGCGAGGGTCGACGCGTCCTGGCTCTCTTCGAGTAGCGTCTGAAGGACCGTGCATTGCGCGACGGTCACGGTCCCACAGCAGACCTGGTCTCGCTCAATCAGCGCGAACATTCGATAGAACGCGACGATGTCATCGACAAGCGTGCTCATTATTGCATCACCCGGCTCGAGTTCATGGTTTCGTTGCCTGAATCGTGCAGCTAAAGATCGTTGCCGCGACCTGCTTGGCTCGCTCAATACCAAACTCCGCAATCGCCGCGCTGATGACCGGATCATCCGTGGCAAAGTCGAATATCTCTCCGGCCGGCCGTCGCTGCAGTTCGATGTCAACGAAGCCAGCGTCGCGAATGTGTCCCACGTAAACATCCTCTGTCTCCGCACCGGCCACGCATCCGATCAGCGCTGCAGCGCTTTGCAAAACCTCGGGCGGCAGAGGCTCCGTAAGCAGGATGTCGCTGATCGCCAAGCGCCCACCTGGTTTCAAAACACGAAAGGCTTCGCGAAACGCTGTCGCTTTGTCCGGGCTCAGGTTGATGACGCAGTTGGAGATAATGACGTCCGCTGACCCTGATGCGACCGGCAACGCCTCGATTAATCCCTCACGGAACTCGACCGTCCGCGCGTAGCCTGCGTTTACGGCGTTGGTGCGTGCCCGCGCCAGCATCTCCGGCGTCATATCGACACCGATGAAACGCCCGTCGCTGCCGAGCTTCTCTGCTGCGATCAACGCATCGAACCCAGCGCCCGACCCAAGATCAACGACAACCTCGCCCGGTTGCAGATTCGCGATCGCCGTGGGGTTGCCGCAGCCAAGGCCAAGGTTCCCGGTAGCCGCAGGTCCGGCCAGGTCCGCGACGGAATATCCGATCTGCCTCGCGGCATCGATTTTGGTGCCGCCGCCAGTCGGTTCGCAACAGCCCGTCTTTTCCCTGGCAACGCGCGCATAGCCTTCGCGCACGACTGTGTGTCTTTGTGTTTCGTCCATAGCGGAACTCCTTAGTTGAGTCACTCAACCATATAGTTGAGTAATGCAACTAATTTGTCAAGTGGTATTTTCGAAGGATGAGGGGCTCGACCGCCTCGGTGAATTCGGAGGTCGTGGTCGCGGGGCGGGGGCGCTTGCGCTGTAGCTGGAGACGGACGGGCCATGCACGTACCGGGCGGTGCGCCAGTGGCGTTCCTTGTTAAGGGTCCGGCGAACGACGACTAGACAGCAATCGCCCTGATTGTAGTTGTGGCGTCCAACTGATTTTCCATGTGATAAACGGTCGCACGATTGCGGCCTTGTGCTTTTGATTCATACAGCGCGTCGTCTGCCGTGCGTACCAACTGGTCCGGCTTATTTGAAGCATCGGGCCACATAATTGTCGCGCCTACGCTGATGGTTACGCTGTCTGCGATGTCGGATGCTTTGTGCTCGATGCTGAGGGCGGCGACCTGGCTAACGAGGTCATCGGCATAATCGCGGACGAACTGATCGGTTGGATTATAAAGAATCACTGCGAATTCCTCACCGCCATAGCGCGCGACCTGGTCCAATGGTCGATGCACTGATCTGCTTAAAGCGGCTGCCACCGCCTGAATACATTCGTCGCCTGGCCCGTGCCCATAACAATCATTAAAGAGTTTGAAGTAATCGATATCGACGAGTAGCACGGCAATAGCGTGTCTTTCCCGCCTTGCTTGTCGCCATACCTCACTGAGGTGCTCGTCGAAACAGCGCCGGTTGTCGATGCCGGTGAGCCCGTCTGTTCGCGCGAGTCTTTTCAGTAGTTTCTTTTTCTGAAAAAGCTCACGTGCGTCCATCTCAAAAAGAAATGACGCATACATGCCTATGAAGTTCGTAAAGACAAGAAACAGTGTGCCATACGCCATCTTGACGAATGGCGCGTCCATTACAATTCCGGACGCAAAAAAGGCTAAGAAAACCGGCCAGCCGGCGAACGCAGCCTGGCGAAAACGTAGTCCGAAAACCAGGTACACGTAAAAGGTGGCGAAAATGGTTCCCCACAATACGAATTCAGTACCGGAGCGGGCGGCAATGCCACCAACAATGATCGTTCCGACTCCGTTCAATGCACCCACCAACATAAATGCGTAGGGTATTCTGGGGTCCGAAGGCCAAATCAGCGATGCAACGAAAACCGCAACGAGCAGCGCTAACATCGTAAACACTCTGAATTGAATCGCCGGGACTGCGAATTCGGGTGGCATCACGATCCAGTCCAGAATGCACACCATTACGATAAGAACCATCGCAATCAATACTGCGATTTGTGCCATCGGTAACGTGCGCTTTTGGAAACTGCGACGGAACTCGCGCTCTTCATCCGATGTCTTGTCAGGCAGGACGATCGTGCGAAGCCACGACTTTGGTTCAATCGCAGAAAGATAATTGAAATAGGGCATATATAGACCCGAAACACTGCTTCTACGCTGTATCGGCCGCTCGTGGCCTATCTTGAGCAGCCAGACGGTATGCAAATTGCTGCGTGAATCAGCTGTACGCCCTCATGCACAGAGCTCACGAAGTTGCAGCGTCTGATTCTTTTTTGTCGATGCTGAAGATGTTATCGGGCAATCGCCGGTTAACTGAAGTGGTGCTGCCGAACGCCGGAAACCAGCGGCGTTAGCATCAGTAGGTCGCCGAGGCCGAAGGCGCCATCGCCGATTGCCCGCATTTTGAATTGGTTCGTTAAATCGAGCCTGAACTATGCAAGTTGCTCAAACATCTGCTCGGGTGCCCACTTTCTTTCCATGGTCTGTCGATTAGCCGTCGGGCCGGTTATTCAGTCATCGCCTTTGCGATCTTCTTGCTTCTTCTTTTCCGCTGCCTCTTTTTCGGCTTTGGTTTCGTCCAGGTGCTGCTGTCGGTCGCCGTAGTGGTCGTCGAGTGCGTGTTCAGACGCCAATGGGCTCAGGTAATGCTCCGCCGTCTTGCCTTCCTTGTTCATGGCGAGCCCGGTCAGGCAGGCCTTGACGATGTATGCGCTGTTGAGCGCCGTCGTGTAGGTGGGGTCCAGCGCCGGGTGAAACTCGACAAGATCAAAGCTGACGACATTTGACTCGGAGCAGAGGCGCCGAACAATCGTGATGGATTCCCGCATTGTCAGCCCGCCGGGCACCGGTGTGCCGGTCGCCGTTGTGAATGCCGGGTCAAGCACATCGATATCGAACGAGATGTGAATCTTGCGGTCTTCCTCGCTGGCCTCGGCGACGATGCGGTCCAGAACCGCGTCCCAACCACGTTTTTCGACCTCGGCCATCGTGTGATAGCGCATGCCCTGTTCGCGCATCCACTCGAAGGCCGACTTGTCGGGGCCGGCCGAGCGCAGCCCAACCTGGATGTAGTCGGCAGCCCGCACGTGGCCTTCCATAATGAGCCGATACACGGGCACGCCGTGATCAATGAGGTGTGGGCCGCCCCACCAGGCATCGTAATGCGAGTCAAAATGAATAACGGACACTTTCTCTTTGCCGTACACGTCAGCCAATGCGGCAACGTTCGGGTATTCGAGCGAGTGGTCGCCGCCGATGATGACCGGAATCGCACCGGTTTCAGCGATTTCGCGTACCTTCTCACGGACATGCCGCATGGAGCGCTCTGTGCTGTTGTTATCGATGGCGACGTCGCCGTAGTCCACTATTTTCAGTACGTCGCGAGCGTCCACCTGAACATACTGGTCCAGGGAACCCATCGACCAGCCAAACAGCCGCAAGTCCGTCGTTGCCTGGGAGCCGGAGTCTCGCCAACCTGATCCCATGTTCAGCGGCGCGCCGAGGATAGCGACGTCGACCTCACCGGCAATGAGATCTTCTTTCGTCAGCGCCAGTGGATGTCTGCCGAATGTCGGTGGTCCGCCCCGGCCGTTGTATCGGCCAAGTGAAATTGGTCCGTCTTCGCGCTCAGGGTCCATGGACCTTGGCCGTTCCGTGCGCCACGCATTGAACTCCGGAGATTCGGTGTTGAACGGGATGTTGGGCAGGTCCCGAGCTTCGTCGTAGCGGTGCTCCGAAATGACATGCTGCATGGCGTTGACCCACGCTTTGACCTCCTCGGACGTGCGTTTTTCGAGCGCCTCGACGGTATCTTCAGGAGAGCCGGCGAACTGGCGAGCGTCGCCGCTTTTCAGGAATTCAATTTCCTCGGCCGTTAGCAGCTCGAGCTTCTGTGCAACGCTGTCGGGCAACTCGATGGGCTCTTCTTTCTTTTCGCGCGCATCAACTGTGTCGAACGGGTAGGCCGCATCGCCAACCACGTGCTCGGGCATTTCAGGCGCTTCGTCAGCCCACGCGAGCGGTAACGCGAGTGCGGTGGCTATGAAGAGGGTCGTGCGGATGTTGGTCGTGAATTTAGTCATGTCGGCACCCCTATCGCTGGCCGTGATCAAGAGCGAGTGGATGTACGTAGTCAGGGTCGAGCCCGGCTTTGCGTACAGCGACACCAACCAGACAGGCGTTTAGTACGGCGTTCGCGTGCATCACCGATAGCCTGGAGAGATCCATCATCGGCGCGAGGTCGGTAATCTCGAAACCGACAATGTCTTTTGCCGCGCAGACATGGCGAATAGCCTTGGTAACTTGTTCAATGCTAAGGCCATTAACCTCAGCGCGGCCGGCCGCGATCATCTCGGCTGGTGCGAGCGCGCTGACATCGATGGAGACGAAAAACGCCTCAGGTCCCCGGCCGACTTCGCGCAGTACGCGCTTGAGGACATCCTCGAATCCACGCTGCCGAATCTCGGCCATGGTGTGATAACGAACGCCTTCGTCACGCAACCATTGCAGCGTTGTCGCGTCGACATCGGGTCCGCGTAAACCCACCTGGATCGTGTTGCTGCCGTCTACAATGCCCTCGTCGAGCAAGCGGAACACGGCCTGCCGGTCGGAGATCGTGTGGTCTCCGGTTTGCTCGGAGTCAGGGTGGGCACTGAAGTGCAGCAAGCCAAATGAGCCTGTGCCGTGTTTGCTGGCGACGCCTTTGACGCCGGGGTAGAGCATTGAGGTGTCGCCGCCGACCAGCATCGGAATAGCGCCCGTGCCAGCCGTTTCGGCCACCATCTTGGTGACATGGCCAATCGATAGTTCGAGGCTCATCTGGTCGACGGCGAAGTCGCCATAGTCAACCACGGACAAGACCTCGAAGGGCTTGATGAGCGATTGCACGTCGGGCGTGGCAATCGTGTTCAGGGCACGCATTTTATCGGGCGCCCATCTGGCATCGCGCACACCACTACTCATGTTGCTCGGCACGCCGACGATCGCAACGTCGACGTTGCCCGCCACAAGATCCTCAGGCCAGATAGCGACCTTGGCACCGCCGAAGGTCGGCACACCGGATTTTGGATACAGATAACGGTGCACGCTGAACGGACCCGGTTCGCGTTTCATGTCACGCAGCTCCGGTGGCGTCACCACTCGCCAGCGGAACTCGTCGGTCATGAGGTTCAGCGGCGCGGCGCCCATATCGCGTTCGGGCAAATACCCCATCTGTTCGGCGACAGCCATCAGCTCATCGATGAGTTTCCCAAGGCTTTCGGGTTTGCGAGTCGCCAGTTCGTGTTCGAGTTGGCGCTCGGGGACGATATTGATGGCTGCGCCTGATGAGATAAAGGAGCGTTGCGCCGCATTGAGTGCATCGACCTTGTCACTGAGTTCTTTCGGCACGGACCAATCACTGAGTGCAGCCGTGACAGGAAACACCAGCAAAGCCAGAATAAACGAACGCATACCCTGAATGTTTCTATTGGTCTTCAAGGGCATTTCCTCGATTTGGGATTGCGGAAGATAGTAAAGGACTTGTGGAGTAACTGCGAATCGCCTCGTTAGCATGCCAGGCTCGGCATGCTCTTCCTGATTTTTGCCGTTCGAACAGAATTTCTTCGTCGATGACCCGGCGACGCGCAGGAGCATCGACCGGCGCCGAAACTTGAAGTAGCTGATACTATTCGTGATTGAAAGGCCGCAATTTCTCAGCAGTGTGACCACCCTCAATACTGCAAATCGCAAAAGGCTTAGAATATTCGGAATACTTGATTCTGCACCGTAGATGGTGCCGGGGCTCGCCACATGCTCAAGTTCCTGGGAATTGTGTTCCTGGTCCTCATTGGACTGGTCGTCGCCTTTTTCACCTGGCTATTTTTCAGGGTGAAAAGCGGCATGGAACAAGGAGCCCGCGTTACGGCGATAGAAGAGGGCATGAATACGCCGGCGATCGTCCTTGAACCAGCAGAGCACCCTTCGTTTGCGCAGCCAGAAATGGTTGCCGAATTGGTGGGGCAGGCTGTCAGGCTGGGCGCGACCACCTGCGGGAATTACGACGCTCCGGCGGTGGCCACCCGCTTGTGCGCCTACAGGCTGGAGACGCCACCGGTCTACGTCGTCATCTACGACCACGACAAGGTTGACCCCTGGACAGATGTCGTACTTCGTCTCGAGCAGGATCATTCGTTCACGGCATCGACTGCGCCGGAGTTCTCGAGAGGTGCGCCACGTCACCCGGACGACGAGATTATGTTCTTTGCTCCTGGTACGGCAACAGGAGTCCTGATCCAGGCGGCCGCTGAGCGCGCAAACGATGAAGTAAGTTTGTCGGCGACGGCTGAAGCGTTTAAGACCCACTTCGAGGAAGCCGCCGAAAAGTCTGCCAGGTACATCCAGACACAGACTGTCAGCCAGCAGTGGCTTTCAACGATCGCAAGAGACGCCGGGGTAGAGCTTACGGGCGACGAAGCGGCTCAGATTAATCTGGGGCGCGAAGCAGAGCAGGTGATGCAAACGGAAAACGGCTGTTTCAAAACCCTTGCGGAAAGTGGCGAATTCACAGCGGCACAATGGAATGATCTGCGCGACAGCCTGGTAGCAGTCTGGGACGATATGCCGGGCGAGTATGTATCGGGGGTCTTTTACAATCATGTTGAGATACCCGAGGAACTGGAGTCGGCAGTCGAGGCACTGGAGGAAGGCCACGGTCGCGCTCGTGAGCGAGTTGCCGAGCTCAATACCGAGCTGCCGGAAGATAAACGCCTGATCCTCGTCGGAACCGTTTCCACGCCGGTTGCAGCAGACATCTACCGCGATCAGATCCCTATGGTCTGACTACAATCGTCATAAGCTATACGCGGTATGCGGGAGAGTTGCGTGAACGGGTTGTGCACGGTTGTGCATTTTCTCGCAAATTGGAGGATAACAGGTTGACCAAGCGGGCCCTGAGGGTGTCTCCAAACAGGGCTATCTGCCATCAGGCGGCCTGGCTGTGGCGCGGCAGCTCAAATTCGAATCGCGTACCCGCATCTACCTTGCTGACGACAGTGATGCGACTGTCATGCAAATCCAGAATTTTCTTCACGATGGCAAGCCCAAGTCCCGATGAATCGGAACGCCCACCGCTACCCTGATCGGATCGATAGAACCGGTTGAAAATTTGCGAGATCTCATTGTCAGGAATGCCCGAACCCGTATCAGAAACGGCAACGGCTACCGAGTGCGGGCGCTCGGCAATACTCAGTGTTACTTCACCACCGACAGGCGTAAATCGAATTGCGTTGCGAACCAGATTTTCAAGTACGCGTTGAATCAGACCAATGTCCCCGATCGTAAGAGCCGAGTTGGAATCAAGGTTGAGGGATAGCGTGATGTCTTTTTTCTCGGCTTGTAGCTGGAACTCCTGCGCAATGTCCTGGACCAACTCGGGCACGGAGAACGATTCCAGTCGTGGCGTCACGCTGGCGGAATCGAGTTTGGACAACTCGAACAGGTCACCGATCAGGCTGCCAAGTCTTACGGTGTGTCGTCGCGCAATTTTGAGATAACGCTCCCGTTCCTCCTCAGACAATGTCTCACCCTTGATAATCAGCGTTTCAAGGTAACCCTGCATGGCCGACAGCGGGGTGCGAAGGTCGTGAGAAATATTCGACACAAGCTCGCGCCGCAGATTGTCATTTTCTTTCAGCTGCAAAAGCTGCTCTTTAATCTTGCCGGACATCAACACGAAAGCGCGTGTAAGCCGGTCAATTTCGTCGTCGCCGGCAATAGCTGGCTCGAAGTTCGGCGCTAGCTCGAAGCCTGAATCACTCACGCGGCGAATTTCTGCGCCGAGTCTTTTCAGGCGCCGTGTCAGCAAGCCGAAGACGAGGAGACCGACGATTGCTGCGGCGAACACGATGGCCACCGCCACATAGAAACTCATCTTGCCGACATAGGAACTGCCGATGTCACGAGACAGGGCCTCGTACGTCTGCCCGCCAAGAACGACGTATAGATAACCTTCGAGGCGGCCTTCAGTACGAACCTCGAATGCCGAGAACACTTTGCGTGTAGAGCCGCTGCGCGGGTCGTCACCTCGAATCGGCATCGTGGCGGAGCCGTCGATCAGCTGCTTGATGGGTGCAAGTTCGACGCGTTCGAGCAAGACAGTTTCGGGCGGCAGCCCATGGCCGAGAATATTTCCCTCAGTATCAAGCAGGTAGATTTCGGCTGTCGGGTTTATCACCATCGCGTGGCTGGCAAGGTCTGTGAGGCTATCGATGTCGGGGATGCCATTATTGATAAGGTCCCGTTGCCCCGTGACGTACATTGCGATGGGCGCGTTAAGACGCTGTGTGAGTTCTTCGTAGTAAAGCTGCGTATTGATTCGTCCGGCGACGAAAAAGACGGACCCCATTAGGATCACGATGACGAGAAGTGCGGCTGATAGCTTGGCGAAAAGTGTATTCACAAGAATCAAACCGCAACGTCGACCGGGTCGAGGCTCGAAAATTTATAGCCGACGCCCCACACGGTTACGATCATTGCAGGCTTCGACGGATTGCTTTCGATCTTGGCGCGCAAGCGGTTGATGTGGGAATTGACGGTGTGCTCATAACCCTCGTGGCCGTAGCCCCACACCTTGTCCAGAAGATCTGCACGTCGAAAAACACGCCCAGGGTTACGGACGAAGTAGTCCAGCAGGTCGAACTCCCGTGCGGTCAGGTCAATCTGCCGCCCGCCAAGTGTCACTTCCCTGCGAGTCGGATCAATGGTGAGGGGTCCCGCGCTGACATATCCAGTCTGGTCAGACGCCGATAGTGGCGATTGCTGCAGGTTCTCGATGCGCCTGAAAATCGCGCGCACGCGGGCGACAAGCTCCAGCACGCTAAATGGTTTCGTCAGGTAATCGTCCGCGCCCGTTTCCAGGCCGAGGACGCGATCAAGCTCGGCGGACTTCGAGGTCAGCATGAGGATTGGTTGGTAGGAGCGCTCCCGCCGGATTGCTCGACAGATCTCGAGGCCATCGGGGCCCGGCAGGCACAGGTCGAGAATCGTAAGCGACCAGTTCTCGGAAGTCGCGAGGCGCATGCCTTCGTAGCCATCGGCCGCGACCACGAACTCGTCGCACAGGTCCCGCAGGTGCAGCGAGACCAGCTCAGCAATGTCCTGCTCGTCCTCAACCAGGAGTATGCGGCGCTTCTTCATTGTGACTATTCCCCTGTGCGCCACATTGTTCTGCCTGGTGCCGATGGGCGTTTTCAGGGGCGCGTTGGAATAATAGACCGGAAACTTCACAGAAATATCACAGCGACTGAGAGACTCGTGGCGCATGCCTGCGCCACGGTCACCGGCCTTACTCTCGATCAGTCGTAGTAGTGGGGACGAACACGCTCGATCACGATCTTAGTGACCGGATCACTCCAGCCGTGCACTTCCTGGAAGAGATCGATGCCGCCGGTGATGCCGGCGTGTGGGATGACGATGCCATCCTCCAGGAGCATCGGATTACTGGTTCCAGTGCCCATATCTTCGGAGGAAACGCCGATCAGACTCTGGCACGGCGGCACGATGTCGGCGAAATCCTCGGTATTGATCTCGGTTCTGGCGTCGTAAGCTGCCGAGTAGACGGTTTTCTTGTTATTCGGCAAGCGAATGCTGTCGATGCCCGTAAACCCATCATTTGTGCAAACCAGCATACTCGCGAACGACAGGAACCTGGCCCTGCCATGCGCTGTTATCGTGAACGTCTCCGAACTTCCGAATCCGGTTCCATTCGGGTCGCTGGCCGGAATCAGTGGAGCCATTCCTGCTACGACCTCGTGAACCTGAGAATCGTCGCCGAGCGCCTCAAGCAGCGGTGCGCCGTCTCCATTTTCGGCAATTTGACGGATGCCGTTGCTGGCCACTTCGCCGACCGTGAACACTCCGGTTTTGTTTGTATGCGTTACCAGGATTGGAGGAGTAAGTGGCTGACCAGCGGTCAGGTTCGTTATCGTGATCTTGTATGTCTTGCCCCCTTCACTACGCGCCGCTTGCGGTACAAGTAGTGTCAGCGCCAGACTTAATGCTGCTGCGGTAATTAGTTTGGAATTCATCGTTTGACCCCTTAGTTTCATTCAATTGAAATCGTTGACGTAATCAACATGCGGGGTAAACGCTACGCGGCAAATATCACACAAGTGTCACAAGGGCGTCGCTTTTTGGTAACCAAATGACATTGTTGACAACAATGCGAAGCGTTTGCGTTGCTGGACCGAAGACAGCCTTTTCGTCGTACGCGCGACAGCCTGTGTATTAATCGGCTACTCGGCCATCACTCTTTCCAGTACTTCCGGGTCACGCCAGCGACCACTCTTCAGGCGCAGCGCGTAAACCAGGGCGATAGCGAGAACCAATGCGACGAACGCCAGCCACGAAACCTTGGGGCTGAACTCGAACACTCGAATGATGAAGAACTGAGCGACCAGCATCGCCCAGTGCAGGGACACCGAGGCAACCATTAACCAGCGCGTGTCCCCGGCACCGCGCAGGATGCCGCCGGACACGAGTATCACCGCGTCGGCCACCATGTAGCTGGAGAGACCTATCATCATGAACGCGGCCAGTTCCCGGATGGCGGTGAAGTCACCGCTCGGTGGTGCAAACACCTCGACGAAGGGATATCGAAACGTGATGTAGGTGGCCGCGAGTACCGCGGAATACGCCAGAGCAACAGCGAACGCTGCGGTCATCACCTCATCGACACGCGCCATGTCTCGCGAGCCGACGAACCGACCGATCATGCTGATAACACCGACGTTCAGTCCAATCATCGGAACGAAGGAGAGAATGTCCCAGTTGAACACGACGGCGGCCGCGGCGCTTTCGGCAACACCATAGGACTGGAACATGAGTAAGAACAGGTTGAATGCGGCCACATTCAGGAACAGTTCCAGCCCGGATGGAAAGCCCAGCCGCCAGAAGCGTCGCAGAATCTTTACGTCGAGCGAGAAGGAGTGCAGAACAGCGAACTTTTCACGGTGCTCCTTATGAAAGTAGAACGCTACGAATAATACAAATGCCAGCAGAGTGGCAACGACCGTGGAGATGCCGGCACCGACGATTCCCAGTGCCGGAAAACCCAGTTTTCCGAACACCATCACATAGCAGAGCGGAACGTTGACGATCAGGCCGAATACGTCGCAGATCATGACCACGTGAGTCCGGCCGATGCCAGCGAAGTATGACGAAATGCAGGTCTTGGCCAGCGTGACAAGCACACCGGACATCAGGATCAGGTAGTAAGTACGCTCGAGCTCGACCTGCTCCGGCTCGTGCCCCATGCCCGCAAAAATTCCGGCGACCAGAAACGTGATCAGTGTCAGAAACGGCATGCTCATTAGCGTCATGATCATGCCCTGGGTCACGACCTTCGGACATTTCTCCAGTTCGCCCGCGCCCAGGTATTGTGCAGCCAACGCATTCGCGTATGCGAACAGTCCTATGAAGAAGCAAAACGAAAAGAACGAGGCCACACCGCCACCCAGCGCTGCCGCCATGTGAGCGGGATCGATTTGCGACATGAAGTAACGGTCGGTAAAGATCATCACCGCGAAGGCGCCTTGCGATACCACCATAGGTAGGGCAAGCCGCAGCAGCTCGATCATCGTTTGTCGATTAAAGTTACGGCGAAGTGACAGCATGAATTCTTGCGACGCGAGTGCTGGCCAGGGCAGGCAAGTCTACGCGCTACGTGTTGCGAATGAAATTTGTGGTTGAAGCCAATCGGCCTGAATATTTTAGGAATTGCTGTTCGAGATTGTGATCAGGGCCGCGCGTTGATCCTGACGCTTAGACTCCGTCACAAAATAATGAACTCCGTCTCTATTCAGGGAAGTCATGAAAACGCCATCACATTTGATGTCGTACTACACTGAACTCAGATCGCGGATTTCGGCCAATACTCACCGCTCAAGCTCTCTGCTCGATTCCTGAAAATTGCCGCTCACGAACGGCTGCTTTGGGTGAATGGCGAGGTCAGCTATACCCCCGATACCAGCCGCTCGAACCGCCGCTTTCGGGGTATCATGAGAGTCTGCTACTGACCCATAGCGGACCACCTCCATCACGAAGATTTCCGCATTGCTTGTAGTGTTTATGTAAATAATCCCTCGCTGATCAATACAGGTGTGATTTACTCACAACACTGACAAAGGCAAACCCGTCGCAAGGCGGGGACGCAAAGCTACCGGTCCAGCGGATAAGTTCGAGGGATAGCGGAGTTGCCGGAATTCCAGTTGGCCGCTTTCGTGGCCAAAATGCCTGATCCGCAGCCCGTCTCTGATGTTCTCACGCCGCCACTAATGCGTTGTCGTTGTCGGTCAGCACGGCCTTTGCCCGTGTACGGTTGATTGAACTTTGGAGACAGATTATGACTACTCAATACACTCTTACCATTAAACGTTTCATCACTGGACTCTGTGCCTTATTGTTTGCATGTGCGAGCATGTCGACCGCATTTGCTGACAAGAAAGGCATTCCGAACGATAACAGCGTGGCCGATACCGGCGGTTGGATCGTGGTGTGCCAACCGAATTTCTCGGTGAAATCCGATACAAAGGAATTATCGAATATCCTGCTCGTCTTCAACGATGGAACCTGGGAAAAGTTCGAAATCGAAGACGGAATTCTCGAATTTGAGTACGTCTACGAAACCGCCACGTCGCCCACAGTAGTTACTGCTTTTGTGAAGGCAGGTTCTTACAAGACGGCGAAAGACCCGTTGTACGGTAATAAGAAGCTTGGCTTCGAATTCAATTGCGATGATCCCACGGACTCCGGGGGCTAAAACTGATGTATTCAGGATCAGCCCGGTAACGCTCATGTGATGGGGCTTTTCGTAAGGGCTTAATGTTTCCTCCTGGCCGGATGGTCTGGCCCGGGAAAAACGGATACCTGAGTTTGGCCCCAATGACCGTTTCTGGTCGTTAGCCGCCCCTCACCCTGGCTGAGCGCGAACGGCTGGTAAGCGCTCGAAAGCAGCCCGTCGAGTGATAAACCACTCAGAGACTGTTACTGACCCTGGGTCAGGTGACGCTGTATGGCGGCGGAAGTGGAGCCCCGGACGGTGACGACTTCACCTATCAATGGTCGTTATCTGCGCCGGCAGACAGTGGAACGATGCTTAGCAATCAGACGGCAGTGCAGCCAACGTTCATTGCGGACGTCTAGGGCGACTATATCGCAACGCTTCGTGTTGCCGATGAGTGGGGACTGCAGAGCGCGGTGTCCGATACGGTAGCGATAAGCTTCAACAATGTTGCACCAACCGCCGATGCAGGTAACGACCAGTCGGTCTTTGTCGGCGAGGAGGCTCTGCTCGATGGCAGCGCAAGCACGGACCCGAATGGCGACGCCCTGACATATGCGTGGAGCTTCGGACCCATTCCAGAGGGCAGTCAGACATCAATTGTCGATGCAGGTGAGGCGAATGCTCGTTTCTACGCTGATGTAGCCGGTATTTACGATGTTCGGTTGACGGTAAGTGATGACGAACTGCAAAACGTGGATTCGGTCCAGATCCAGGCAATCGAGACGATGGATGGAATATCGCTGTCATTGAGCAATGCGATCGAGACACTCAATGCGCTGGACAACTCAGACTTCACGTTCGGGCGAGCGCGTCGTTTCCTGACGGCGAAGATCAACTTTGCGCTCAACAGCATAGAGCATGATCGCCACCGTCTGGCGCTCATAACTCTCGAGCGCACGGTACTACGCCGAATGGAAGGTTGCGCGCTTTGAGGCGAACCGGACGACCGAGCAGGTGTCGACACAATCGTAACCTGCACGGGACAAGCGCAGGTTTACTCGGACGTACTCCATGCTATCGAGTTACTGCGCGAACTCATAGACGGTCAATAGCCGATTAGGCACCTGGTTGGCTTGGCCACGCTTACCCCGCCCGAAAGGGTGGGGTTCGTTGCGGTAGTGAGGAGCTGGTAACAGAGAAATAGCGATAAGCGAACGGCTGCTTCTGGCCGTTTTGAGACGGTCACTCTGATGCGACACGAACCACTACTTAGCACCCGGAAGCAGCCACTCATGTAAGTTGAGTTGAAATGACGGCGACAGACCCAAAGTGGCTTCACCGTTGGTATTCCAGTCATAGCAGTCGTTTTCGGCGTGTGAGACGGATCACGGAATAGGCGACGTCACCTGCGTACCCTATGGTGATCGGTGTTGTGACTTATTCAGATGTCTTCAGTCAGACCTTTACGTTGGCTCGCGCGACTATTTGCGAGAAAGGCCGAGCAAACAGGCGCCTCGCCGTATCATGCGGTAGCAATTCGCTGTCCGACTAACGCTTGTGAAGCGGCGCGGGACAGCGAGGGCGAGCGCCACGTCTCTGCTGATGCACCCCTACTACCGTTGAATGAATGCGATCGACCCGATCAGTGCGAATGCCGCTACCAGCATTACGACGATCGACGAACCGGTTCGCGTCGAGGTTCGGGAGACGTCCCGTCAATACACGACAAATCCGAATACGTTGAGCGCCGGCTGGTAAAAGGTCGTCGAGAAGAGGACGTCCCCGAGGACGCCGAGCCGTTTTCGGTGTCGGAAGACAGTTACTATGAGCACGTCGGAGATACAGTTCGAAGCGCGGTTCTCGATGTCAGTGAAGCGGACGGAGTCGATCCCTATAATTCAGGTAGTTTCGACAAGTCCAAATCATGGAAATCAAGTTCGCGCGGCTAACCCCGCACTCTTATGGCAAATCGTGGCTGCGACGATTCCGTTAGCTGATCAGAAGGCGCCAGCGGCCACTATTGGTCTGAGAGCTAACGTTCGAACCAGAGATTTCGAGATCACGGCCGTCGAATGACTCCTAAGCATCGCATAGCCGCCGGCCGAACGATCTGAGGTAAAGTGTCGGCTAAAAATCAGTTGCGGACGATGGTCAACTAGCAAGGAATATCGCACATTGAAACGCCAAGCAAAGTTGTTGTCGGGTATTGCTGTCGCGATGTTGCTTGCCTCTTGCGGTGATCCCCCACCGCACGGGTCTCTACCGGCTGTCCCGAGAATGCTCCTGACTGCGTCTGGCGGCCTTGACGTTATTCACTATGGCTACATTGATGGCCTTCGATACGAAGCTTCCGTTGGTCCGGACGATCTCCAGGAGTCAGATACCATTGAGTTGGCTATGCCGCCAGTGGATGCTGTGATTCTCGCGGAGTCAGCACTGTCAGCGGTCGGAGAGAACCCGAACAACTTTGTGGTTTGTGGTGCTGATCTGACGCTTCACTCTCATCGGAACCGCTACTACTACCTCGTGGTATTTTGCAGCGAAGATGAGCCAAAGTCGGTTGGGTTTAGGGTTCCTGTGTTGCTTTCCGGGCAGTTCATTCAGCCAGAAGTTGCAGAGGATCAATCGTAACTGTGAATAGTTGCTATTGGCCGGAAGCAGCCCCTGGGCTGCTAAACTACTGAACGACTGCTACTGACCCGATGCAGAAGGTCGAAAAATCATCGTTTCTCTGCGGAATGTTGCTCCGTCAGTGCACAATATTTGCAAGCTTCTTTACAGCTTCTACTTCGGTTCGAAAATAGTCAGGTTCATAACCTGTGTAAAAGCGCTCTCCATCACGCTCATCGAATATCAACATCCCATGATCGGCATCCGGGAATAGCACCAACTCCAGCGGTTTGCCCTCTTTGATCAATGCTCTTAGCTTCGGGATCGACTTGGCATTAGGCGCGCTTCGGTCTTTGCCTCCTAACAGCCACAGCATTGGCGTAGTGTTTCCTTGCAACAGCGCTTCGGAGTCGTAGTGCCAGGGCAGTCCCTCCGGCTGGAACCATGGACCCACCAACCTGACGATGTACTTTGGCCAGCTGACTAGCTTATCTATCGGCGTGCCCTTCAGGTAGCTCATCCACGTGGCGTCGGCGTACCTCTCCTTGAGCGGCGAAAACTGTTCCCAACCGTCTTTGAAATTACTCGCGACAACCTCGACCGCGGCGCGAATAAGCTGGTCGGCATCCTCAAGGTCTGCATCGCTCACGCCTGCATCAACAAGCAGCTGCTGCATCTCCATGCAAGCTTCTTCGGCCGGTGATTCGATGAGACCGTAATTCACGACAACGAACTTTATCGATTCGTTTTTTGAGGCTGCGAGCGGTGCTGTCCAGCCGCCCTGGCTATATCCGACAAGCCCGATGGCGCTTTTGTCGATATCCGGCAACTCGGAGATGCGTTCGATTGCTGCAGATGCATCGTCGGCGAGTAGCTCAAAGTTAAACGTAGTGTCGCCCTGTGACCGACCGGTTCCTCGCTTATCATAGGTAAACGCAGCGATTCCGTTGGCAACAAAGAAGTCACCATTGTAAAACTACTCGGTGGCAACTGAGTCGCCGGAGCCGTGCACGAGAACGACGGCCGGATAAGGAGGCGGACCTTCTGGAAGCTGCAGTTTACCGAACAGTCTCGTGTCATGACTTGAAAACCGTATGTCAAGCTCGGTGCCGATACGCCGCGCGGTCTGCTTGGCGCTATTCGGTTCTGCCCAGCCAAACGTACTCGACACTCCGTCTTCGGCGGGCTGGAATGAAACCGTGACATCCGCGGGCGTCCGATCCGAAAAACCGGGCCCCGATACGTAGGCATTACCAGAGTCAGGGTAGAGACGACCGCTACTTCCGTCCTCAAAAATCCTATAACGCAACGTACTGTCGATGCTGCGGCGGATACTTACCGTCCGCCCGTCATCCAGGCGGTATGCGCCAAGCTGCGCAGTTGGCGGCTCGTTTGTTACGCAGCCTGCTGTGCTGAGACTCAGCAGAACGAAAAGACCACATCTCATTTGCACTTAGCCGAAGGTTTTAGCGAGTTTCCAGCATGGGTATCGGCACAGGTGTCTGCAAGAGAAAATTTGTCCGACTGCTGTCAGCCGGACAGAAACTTCGCACACGCTATAGCTCTAGCTGGCAGCCGATTCGAGGTCCTTGCGGTACTGCGCCGGTGTCTTTCCCTCTTGTCGACGAAACGCCTCGTAAAATGTCGACCTGGCGCGAAAACCGGCCATCAAGCCGATGGCTTCGATTGACGTCCGCTGTTCGCGTGGGTCTACGAGCAAACGCTTGGCTTCCTCGATCCGGTATTTGTTTACAAACTGATAGAAATTACTTTCGGACGTGCTTTGCACTAATAACGAGAGCTGGCGTGGCGGCAAGCCCACAACGTCAGCTAGCTGTTGCAAAGTTAGCCTCGAATCGAGATAGGGTTTTTCGCTGCGCATGTACGTATCAATGTCGGTTGTACGAACCGAATGCTCGGGTTGACTGGGTACGACCTGACTTAGCGCACGTAACGTACGCGAGTCGGTGAGCACCAGCGCAGTAAATGCAAGGACAAGCGCTGTTCCAACCAGTGGCACCAGGTCAAACAACCAGCCTATCTCGGGAAATAGCATACGGCTAAGCTGGAAGGCATGCAGAATCCAGAGTCCGACAAGCAATACCCGCAGATGATAGGTGCGGCTGGCGAGCGTGTGGCGCGAGCGGAGATAGACCCACGTCGTCAGGCAAGTATAAGTAACCTGTACGACTACCACCCAGTTGATCGCAGCGCCCAGGATGAAATCGCCCCCCATTACCAGCGCGATCACCAGGAACAGCGGTGCGGGGAGATAGAAGAGACGAGAGATTTTACCGCGGCCAAGAGAGCTCGAGATGTAGTCCAGAAATAGTGCGGCCACCGCAAGCACGATCACGTAGTCCGAAAGCAACACCCCTTCCGACAACTGGACCCAGAAATTGTCGACAGCAGTGAATGAAAATAGGAGGTACCCGTAGGCCAACAGCGCCAGACCAAGCTTCTGTCGAGCCCGCGTGCGGTTCATCCGAGGACTGAATAACAGGATTGCCCCCAGCATGATCGCATTGACTCCGCCAGTGACCTGCAAAAACGCTTGCCATAACTCGACTTCCACGTGCCCAGACTACCTCAGAAAAGCGGCGAATGTTCTTGGTCGCGGCAACGTACATTGCAGTCGAAGATGACCTAATCTATCCCGTCTGCTTATGGCGGTTTGTTATGACCCCGTTAAATCGGACCAATCATTTGAGTCCTAATGTCCGGTTTTAGCCGTTACCAGCCATCCGGGAAAGCCGAGGTAGAATGGCGGCTACTGAACCGAAGCGGACAGTCGAGTATTAATACTGTGAATGTGATTCGAATATCTGTTCCTCTTTGCATATTCATTGTTTGCTCCTGTGGAGTTGCGCCGACTTCCAATCCTGGTCGGCAGCCTTGTTCGGAGCAGTGGTTTCAATACGTCGAAGAACAGCTGCAGACGGGAGACTCAGAGGGCCATGGTCCTGACTTGGGGTCATCGGAGTGGCGTTCAGTCGTCGAATTTAAGCTCGGCGTTCGCGGTGATCCGGATGTCCCTCACCGGGAAACGGAGCAATGGTGTGCCTACATAGACGCGAGAGTGCGCCAGTGAACGAATGCTGAGATTGTGATGCAACGGGTTGCTCGTGGCCGTAAGTTGTCGCCCAGGTGATAAATTTCTGACAGGCTGCTACTGACTCCTACGAGACGTTTGATTTTTCGCCATACTATGAAGGAAAGTTCGAGAAAAGATGTATTAAGTGCTTAATGGAAATAGCTAAGAAGAAACTCGTACTCTCTGCCCTCGCATTGCTTTCCGGTATTTTCTACCTGGGAATACCAGGCATATTGCTCCTGTCTGACTATAAGCAGGGCGGGGTGACGCAAGTATTGGAGGCTATCAGGGCGTCGGAATATGATGAAATTAAGTTGTGGGCTTTCTATGCTCCAATTGCAGCATTTATTTTATTCATAGTCTTTGCTATAAGCATACTAACGAAAAGCAAAGCATCTATAGTAATAGGTCTTACATGCGCAGTTTTTTCGGCCTGGTCGCTTACTCAGATTGATACGATTGGCCTGCTTGGCCTCGTCGTATCTGCAATGTACTTGTTTAGCATGTACAGAGAATCCAACGGAAGCCGCACTTAACAAGTCATTCCAACCGACCGGCATCGCCGCCGGCCGAATTCGTTTCGTGGAATATCCGGTACCCCGACTTGCTGGACAATTGCCAGGAGACATTTGATTCACTGATTCTCGAAATTGAATCACATCTCGACAAGCGGGTATCAAGACGGGACCTTGACGAGAAATTGCCACGGTGCATTGATTTTGAAGTGCCGCTATTGGCCGATACCAGCCGCCCAGAGAAATCGATGTAGAATGACTGCTACTGGCCGTTGCGGCCGTAAGGGAGATCCGCTTGTGAAGTTTGAACGTCTATTCTTGATTTCTGCCTTACTAGTCTTTCTCGCTGCCTGTGCTGAACAACCGACTACCACTTCGGTGAAAGAGGACTCACCAGAAATTTTCGCAATTGGGCGGTACGTGTTGCCAACGAACCGTTTCCGGGACTTATACGAACACGTCGGTTCGAACGGACCGAGTGGTATCAAGTACGACAGTGAGTTCAGACATCCTCATCTGCCGATTGGTGGGCTGGTAGTCGATTGCGAACTCACGCATCGAATCGGCGTAACTCTAGCCGTCGCTAACCCTACGGATAAGAAATCTGGAACCAGTTTTGACGAGCTGCATGGTGGCACTTGGGCAAAGAGACTCAAGGTCAAGTATCACTGGAGTCATAGTGCTACTGAGGAGCTTGGTTTTTCACGGTACGTCATACCAAGTTCGTATAGTTCTTGGGGATCGGACAATGTCCTTAGCGGCGGCATCACGCTGACGAAGAAGAATCGAAAAGAGGGTGTCTGGACAGTCGCCGTCACTCACAACGAGGACACGATCTACCGGACAGATTTTCAGCTTGTTGGCTGTCCATCCGGTAGTTCGTAGAAGCGTTTGGTTACCACAAATTCCAATCGGCTGCTTTTGGCCGTAAGCCGGCAAACACCCGGGCTGAGAGTGAACGGCGGGTAAGCGCTCGAAAGCTGCGTGTCGAGTGATAGACTACTTAAAGACTGCTACTGACCCTTAGCAGACGCCGGCTCGGATGCGATCTGACGCATTTGGTCATTGTCTGGATGCTTGTTCTACTACCTCTTGCCACTTCGAACTACAGGAGTACAACAATGAGCTACATCGATGGATTTGTGATAGCGGTACCGACCGCGAACAAGCAAGAATTTATTGAGCACGCCAAGTCAGTCGACCCAATATTCACTGAATTCGGTGCAACTCGGGTTGTCGAGTGCTGGGCTGACGATGTGCCTGAAGGGACGGTCACCGATTTTGCCAAGGCGGTTCAGGCAACAGAGGATGAATCGGTCGTATTCTCGTGGATTGAATGGCCAGACAAGGAAACGCGCGATGCCGCTATGAAGTCGATGATGTCTGACGACTTCAATGACGAGCGGATGGATCCGAAGAAGCATCCGATGCCGTTCGATGGCAAGCGCCTAATCTTTGGCGGATTCAAACCGATAGTTGAGCTATAGAATCCGGGTCTGGGCGGTTGGTTAGGGACGACCAGCGATCTGCCAAACGCCATGCTGAGTTGATCGCATTGCTTAAGAGCCGCGAGAATTCAGGTGACGTTGCGCAAGGCAATTGACATAGCTTGAACGACCGCTCCTGGCCGTAACGTGACTTAAGGCTATACATTTCCGCTACTGACCCTAAGGAGCCACTGATCGATGAGTAGTGATCTACAAAAACTGGGCGGTATTTCCGCACTGATCGAGGCGGCATTATATGTGACAGGATTTGGACTATTCCTGACCGTACTCGACCCCTCCGGCTACGAAGGACACGTCCAAAAGGTCGCATTCCTCGCGGATAATCAAGTCGCGCTGTACATTGGGAACCTACTCATCTATGTGGTGTTTGGCGTAGTGCTCGTTGTCCTGGCGCTGGCGCTGCACGCGCGGTTGAAGGATTCCTCCCCAGCAATCATGCAGACGGCGACCGCCTTCGGTCTAATTTGGGCTGGTCTGGTCATCGCGAGTGGCATGATCGCTAACATTGGTAATTCGACTGTCGTTGCTCTCTTCAGCGAAAACCAGGATCAGGCTGTATTGCTCTGGTTGGCGATTGCCACAGTGCAAGAAGCCTTGGGCGGCGGGAATGAGATTGTAGGCGGCTTATGGGTTCTACTACTAAGTTGGGCAGCGTTAAGATCAGACAAACTGCAGAAGGTGCTGAACTACCTTGGTGTGCTGGTCGGTTTAGCCGGAATACTGACAGTTGTCCCGGCATTTGATGTGCTAATGGATGTTTTCGGGTTAGGTCAGATAGCGTGGTTTGCATGGCTGGGGATTGTCATGTTGCGGGAGAAACCAAGCGCGACCTGAATTTCGAAAGCGTTTGTGTCGTGAACGTCTGCTTCTGGCCGTAAGCAGCTCCTGGGCTGTTAAACTGGCGACTGACTGCTACTGACTGCGGTTTCAACCGGTCGACGCAACACATTCATTGAACCTCTCGGCCGGCGAGTAAAATTGTAACGTTTCTCTGGGCCGTTCGTTGAGTTGTCTTGCAACAGCATTCAGGCGATTCTGATGAACGTTTGAGAGGTCCATTCCCTTCGGGAAGTACTGTCGTAAGAGCCGAGTCGTGTTCTCGTTGGAGCCTCGCTGCCACGGTTGCTGTGGATCACAGAAGTACACGTCGATGTCG
>Ga0316201_10000168_pt1 | contig 31329 bp, 28 predicted proteins | sample CS6wburrow_MG_FD_204516 | JGI IMG/M metagenome (GOLD analysis project Ga0316201, IMG submission 204516) | Coastal sediment microbial communities from Delaware Bay, Delaware, United States - CS-6 worm burrow | ecosystem: Environmental > Aquatic > Marine > Coastal > Sediment | place: USA...
CTGCAGGAGAATCGCGCGCGCCGCCGGGGTCGTGAGCACATGCTGCCCATCGACCTGCACGTGCGCCCACGGGTCGGCGCTGACGGTGAGAAGTCCGGACTCCGCGGGGTTCAAGGTCACCGGCGCCTGGCCGAGCGACGGGCCCGACCAGCGGCCGCTTGCCGCTTGGACGCTGAGCCCCGAAATGGCGAGCATCGCCAGTGCAGCCGCCTGCCACTTGGCGATGTTCTTGAGGAAGTTGCCGTTGCGCCGCCCGCTCCGAAGCGCGCGCGGTGCCACCGCCGAAAGGACTTCGTCGGTTTGGTCGCCGGTCATCACACCGATTTCATGCAGGAACATCACGAGGCGCGCGTTGTGGCTCATCTGCACACGGGGCGCGAGAAACTCGGTGAGGTCGTCGATCAGCGCCTGGGTGGTGGGGTAGCGATTTGCAGGCATTTTTTGAAGGCAACGCGCCATGATTCGCTCGAGCTTCCGCGGCACCTCGACGCCGAGCTTCTTGGTCGCCTCGTAGCGATCGAGGCGGATCTTCTGCATGACCGTGCGCGCTTCGTCCTCGACGAACGGCTTTCGGCCGGTGAGCATTTGGTAGAGGACGATACCGACCGAAAAAATGTCACTTCGAAAGTCGATCTTGTCGCCGAGAATCTGCTCCGGGCTCATGTAGCTCGGAGTGCCGAGCCCCGTCCCCGTTTCGGTTAAGTCGCCAAAACGCTCGTGGCGCGCGATGCCGAAGTCCATGACCTTCACGTCGCCCTGCATCGAGACCATGATGTTTGCGGGCTTGATGTCGCGGTGAATGATTCCGCGAAAGTGTGCGTAGTCCAGGCCGCGCACGAGCTGCAGGGTGATGATCGCAGCGATGTCGGCGGGTAGGCGAGGCGAACGCTCGAGCAAATCGTAGAGATCGATCCCGTCGACGTACTCCATGATGATGAACATCGAGCGCCCATCTTTGATGAAGTCGATGACGTGCAGGATGTTCTCGTGCTGAAGCGACGCCATGAAATTGGCCTCGCGTTCGAAGCGCGCGGCGAACTGGCTGTCGATCGCGATCGACGGCTTGAGCGCCTTTATCGCGACCCTCCGGTTGAGCGGTTCCTGGATCGCTTCGTAGACGACAGCCATGCCTCCGCTGCCGATTTGACCGAGGACGCGACACGTTCCGATTCGCTCAACCATCGCGATCCATCAAACTAGGTGGGCGCTCGGGCGGTGTCAACGATCGCCAAAAGTTTTTAGAAAACCGACACTTAGGGCGGAGATCCGGTCGATGCCGCCGGGAGCACACAAAGCCCGCGTTCGACGCGATCGAGGCCCCCGCGGCCGTCCCGGACGACGAAGTTGAAGCGAACCAGCCGCCCATCCTCGGGCACGTTGGAGGAGGGCTGCCACTGGGTCAGGATCGACGTTGCTGGGTCGGTGATGAATGAGAAGGCAACCTCGAAGCCCCCGCCGTCCGCAAGCCAGCTCACCTGGATCTCCTCGGTAAAGTCCTCGCCGTCGATCGTGAACGACTGAAGGCTCTCGGAGGTCACGCTGAGGTTGATGCTGGAAGGTGGGCTCCCGGCAACCGGATGCTTCGCTCGGTCTTGTTCGGTGAGCGCGTCGAGGTCCGCTTTGCAGCCGGTGAGGGGTTCGTCGCGCGGCACGCCCTCCGCGTAGGGCGGCGGCCAAACGCTCCCGTTCAGCGAGATGCCGTCTAGGATTTCTGGATTGAGGTTTGGATCCTCGGGATCTCGTTCGAATGGAATCTGAACGGTTATCAACCTGCCTTCGACCGGCTGCCCTTCGACGATCGGAGGCCCTTCGCATGGCACGAGATCATTCGTCTCTCCCGAGATGACGCGGGCGATCGCTTCCGCCGAAGGTGAGCCATTGCCGCACACCACCCCTTGAAGAAGCACCTCGGTGGCCTCGACCGCGTCGGGCTCTTGCTCCGAACGCACTTGAAAACGGACGACGGGAAATGCAAACGGATCGCTGGGGGGCGGTCCGACGCAGCCGTCACAGCCATCGATCAACGTTCCGCAGATCGGCACGCCGATGCGCGTCGCCGTGGGAACACAGGCAACGAAAGACCAGGTCAGGTTCGGCGTAGCACCCCTGTCGATGACCAGAATCGACGCCTGGATGTCGTCGCCCGGGCTCGGGTTGGCACGGGCGGGCGCCCCCTGGACGTCAATTCGGGCGCCGACAACCCGCAGGTCGGTCACCGCCGAGGGCGGAGCAAAGCTCTCGCTGCAAGCGATCATCAAGCATAGCAGCATCGAACCGAGCGCGCGTCTCACAGCCGCCCCCTGACCCCGAGCGAGGGAATGATAGGAAGTCCGAGCAGCGGGGTTTGCTGCGTGAAGTCGTAGTTGTAAATGATGCCCTCTTGGTTCTGCTGATTGTACGCGTTGCGGATATCGAGGAACAACGCCAGCTGCCAGCCCTTGAAGATCCACTCTTTTTGAACCCGAACGTTGAGCTCGTGGAACAGAGGGTTGCGCAGCGAGTTCACTCGTCCGTCGATCGGGATGTAGACGTCGCTCAGCGCATCGTAAACCGAACCGATGACCGGAGTGTTCGGATTGCCGCTGACGAGTCGGAACGTGCCGCCGATCTCCCAGTTGCGCGGGAACTTGTAGACGAACGCCGCGGTGAGAATGTGCGTCTGGTCGAAATCAAAAAGACGCCAGGGCTCATCCGGCCCGTCCTTCCGCTCGCTCCGAGAAAGCGTGTAAGAGAGGTAGCCAAAGTACTTGCGTCCGGTCGCGGGCCGGAAGTTGGCGCTGAACTCCGCGCCGTAGATCCGTCCGATGCCGCCCGTCACGTAGAAGGGCGCTTCGCCGTTGGGAGTTTGGATGGCGCGGTCCCAGAGGTACTTGTAGAAGCCTTCGACACCAAACCGGAAGCCGGGAATCGGGTCGTACTCCCAGCCGGCACCGACATGGACCGCCTGAATCGGCTCGAGCTCGGGGTTCCCAATGCTCGCGTCCGACTCCTGGAACTCCGGGGGCTGGCTGAAGATGCCGACCCCGAGCTTGACCCGCATGTCTGGGCGCACGGTGAAGATCGTCGTGACGCGTGGGTCGACTGCAACAGCGTCGATATCGCCGAAATAGTCCACTCGAAGGCCCAGGATGAGCTCGGTGAACTTGCCGAGCCGGAGGTCCGATTCGAGATAGACGCCGGGCCGGTAGACGGTCGTATTCACGTCGGCGAACACCTGCTCCTGGCCGGCAAGCGAGCCCTGCTGGCTTCCTCCTCCCTCCTGCGCCGTCGGCTGTGGGCCCACGTAATTGAGGTCCACGGGGGTGATGAAGACGTCCAGGCCCGCGATCAGTCGAACCCGGTCGGTGACCTGATACCGCCACTCGGCTCGGCTGTAGGTCTGAAGGAACGTCCCTTCGAGCCTGAACTCGTTGCCCAAGCCGAACGCGATTTTGCTTGGACCGACATTGAACGCTATTTCCTGGTCGACCTTGTCCCCGATGCGTCGCTTCCAGTCGATCTGGTTGTTGTAAAAGCTGGTCGAGAGCTCTGTGTTGCCTCGGATCGCCGGATCGTCGCCACCGGCCTCTTCCAAGATCAGCTCTAGCCTATCGCTCGAGCCGTAGGCCGAGATACGGATACGGTCGCGTTTGGTCGGCGCGAACTTGAGCTTGAACTGGTAGTCGATGTAAACGGGCGCCTGCCGTACGCCAATGTCGTCCGGCAGCACCGCGGGCAGGATGAGGTCGATCAGGCTTCGCCGAAGGCCGCCCGAAATGCTGATTTTGTCGGTGATCGGGCCTTCGAGCGTGATGAACGTGTCGATGATCGAGATTTCGGCGACGCCATGAATCTTGTCTTGGGCCGGGTCCCTGGTGGTGACCTCCAAGATGCCGCCGGTGCGGCGGCCGTACCGCACCGAGAAGTTCCCCGGGTAAAAGTCGATCTTCTCGAGCTGATACGAGTTGTAGACGCTGGTGAGGCCACCGAAGTGATAGATCAGCGGAACGGGGATGCCATCGATGAACGACTCGCTGTCCTGCGGCGCCGAACCGCGAACGATGAGCAAGCCGATTCCGAACGGAGGCCTCGCGACGCCGGGAAGGAGTTCGACCGCGCGAAGCGCATCACCGCGCGTGCCCGGGATGCGGGTGAGCTCTTCTCTGTCGATCGTGCGCTTGATGACCTCGCGTGGCGGCGCATCGATCACGGCGGTTTCGCCAAAGCCTCGGTACGCAGCCCGCTTCTTTGCTCCGAGCCGGTAAATGACCTCGGTGACCTGCCCGGCCGCGAGCTCCTCCTCGGCTTCGAGGTCGCCATACTCGCCGCCTAGGATCGTGATCTCGTACTTCCCGGGTTCGAGGTCGGTCGCGATGAAGGTCCCGTCCGGTCCCGAAACCAGGTCTCGGACGAGCTCACCCCGTTCGTTGGCAATCTCGATGCCGACCGAGCCCGCGGGGCTGTCGTTTTCGGCCAGCAGAACGGTACCCGACAGCCAGCCTGTCGTAATCTCCTCGGGCGGCGCCTTCAGCTCAAAGACGTATCGGTAGCGAATGCGTGCGGCGATGGGCTCCCAGTCGGTGCGCGCCGGCTCGAAGACAAACTGGCGGGCCGCTGCAACGGCGGCGTCATCGAACGCCTCGCCGGCCGAAAGCGCCACGTTCACCTCGGTGACCCGCCCGTCCTTGCCGACGACGATGTCGAGCTCGACCATGGTCTCCTCGGGCTCTTCGCCTTCGATTTCAGGGTAGTCGGCCTCGACGAAGCGAATCAGCTTCGGCGGCGTGATCAGCGGCTTCTTCTCTTGTTCAGTCGCGGCCTGAGAAGCCGTCTGCGCGTACGCCCCATTCGAGACGAATCCCGCGAGGAGCAAGGCAGCGACCAAGCGAAGCACCGGATAAGCATAGGGATGGCGGCATCGCTACACAAACCGAAGCGGCCGGCGCCGTCTTCGACAGCGAGGGTGGCTCATTCCTGCGCGGTTCAAAAGGTGACACGAATGTCACATGGGGGGCGGGCAGATCGCTGGTCCGGGGGCAGTCTCTGATCTACCGTCAGGCGATGGTGAGATCGTTATCCATCGTTTCGATGACGCTGATCGCGATGACGTCTTGGATGGGCTGCGGTGACTCTCGCCCAGCCGGCACCGCTGGAAACGAAAGTTCCTTGGTCGGTGGTTCGTGCCTGAACAACATCGATTGCGATGAACGCCTTTGCGAGATCGATGATCGGTTCCCCGATGGCATTTGCACCATCTCCTGCGGCCAGTCCGGGCATTGTCCCCAGGGGTCCTCCTGCGCGGAGCTGACGAGCGGCTGGGTCTGCCTCGTGAGCTGCGTGAATTCCAGCGATTGCAGAACGGCTTACGCCTGTGAACCCGTGACGGAAGCCGGTACGAACGGCGGTTCGACGGTGACGGTCTGCATCGGCTCCTCCAGCCCTTCTTGAGCTCCTGCGGGACCGAATTGCGTGGTACCAGGTCTGATGTGGACTTCCCCACCGCGCAGTGAGAGTTGAGATGTTTTCGGAAGCGAGCATCGGTAGATTGTGTTCCCTCGTGGTGTTGTTGCTCGCCGCGTGTAGGTCGGCTCCGTCTGCGAGCGGGATGAAAGATGCGGGAGAGTCGAAGAGCTACGTCTTCAAGCACGAGGGGATCGTGCGAGATGTCGGCGTCTTCGATCCTCGCCTGAGGACAGACGAAGGTCTGTCTCGGCCGATGGTCGTGGTGCTGCATGGCGGGCTTGGCGACGACGACGACGTGGTCGCGCTGACCTTCGGAAAGCTCAACAAACTCGCTGCGGAGGACGATTTCCTGGTGGTCTATCCTCAGGGCATTGGCGGCCACTGGAACGATGGGCGCAACGCCAAACCCTATGTTGCGCAGCGCGAGGGCGTCAACGACGTCGGTTTCCTCACGACACTGATCGACGACCTCGCGCAGAAGCGCAACGTCGATCCCGACGCGGTCTTTCTCGTCGGGGTGTCGGACGGCGCGATGATGACGCATCGCTTCGCGTGTGAGCGAACCAACAAGCTTCGGGGGTTTGCAGCGATCATCGGCGCGATGCCCTACGAGGTCGCACGTAGGCGCTGGCGTTGTGGTAAAGAACCGTTGTCAGCCCTGATGATGAACGGGACGGAGGACCCGATCGTGCCCTGGGACGGAGGGATGGTGCAGTTCGGTGGTCAGAAGCTCGGTCGGGTGCTTTCGGTCGAGCGAACTTTCTCGTTTTGGAGACGCCATGACGGCTGTACGAACGTCGCCGTGTCGAAGATCCCCGATTTCGTTCCCAGCGACGGAACCCGAATCGAGCGGCACAAGGCCACGGGCTGTGCTGGCGACACGAAAGTCGAGCTCTTCGCGGTGGAGGGCGCGGGTCACACCTGGCCTTCCGGTTGGCAATACCTACCCGAAAACATGATCGGACGGACCAGCCGAGATATCGACGCCGCCGTGGCGGCCTGGCGGTTCTTTCAAAGCACGCTCTAGCCACGATCGCGATGATGTCACCTGCAACATTCTCGAAACGATCTCGGCAAGCGCCATCGCCCGCCTTCGGTCTTGGGCTACCGTTCGGTCTCATGTCGATGCGTATCCTTGTCTTCCTCAGTCTGCTGGCGCTCGCTGCGGGCCTCACCGTCGTCCTGCTGCAGGGTTGTGGAGACGCGGGCCGCATCGATGCGGCGTGCCGGTCCAACGACGACTGTGCCGCCACAGAGCTCTGCGCAACGGGGTTGTGCGAGGGCGGGCTCGGCGTGTGCACCGAACGCCCAACCATGTGCCCCGACACCGATAGCCCGGTATGTGGTTGTGACGATCAGACCTATCAGAACGTTTGCTTTGCCGATATGGCCGGCGTTCGCCTCGCCCGCACCGGTCCTTGCAGCCCAGCTCCGAGCTGAGGGGTGCGAATTGCGGTACGAGCGGCTCAACCCGAGGATCGAACCGCCCGCAGCCATTCCCCAGTGAGAACGAACTTGGGGAACCTGTAGAACTGCTCGGTGAAGATCCGCGTCACGAACTCGCCTGGGCCTTCGAAGGGGAGCGGCGGATTGGGCTCCATCTTGTGGCCGAAGCCTTGAATCGCGAGGGAGACGACGGGGAGCAAGAGCGAGAGCAGCGCGGCGAACCAGCGCCCCTGAAACGCAGCGACGACTGCATAGACGACGCCGAGGACGAAGAGCGGCACGACCAGGATGTGGAGGAGCAGATTCGTGCGGTTCTTGTGAAAGAGGGGGTAGTCCATGCGGCAAGGCTACTGCAGTCGCTGAAGAAATTAAGGGGCCCCGATTGCGTGCTCGCGCAACCGGGGCCGGGTGGTCGATGGTGCTTGTGACTGTGGCTCTTGGGGAGGCTGTGGTTGGAGAGTGCGAACCTACGCGATCTTGGAGCCAGGCAGGGTGCCGAGATGGTGAACAACGCGTGACAGCGGTTAAAACGAAACCGCCGCTCCCGAAATGGGGGCGGCGGTCTCGTTTGCGGGTCGGCACTAGGTGTGCCGATCGGAGTTGCTGGTTCTAGTTGGCGGAGTAGTCCGTCCAGCCGCCAGTCGTCCAGTCCGTCCCGCTCGGGGCGAAGGCGCCCGCGCAGCTGCTGTTGCCGACGGAGTAGTCGTGCGCGGCGCGATCGGCGATTTCTGGATTCTGATCGACCGTGTTGCCAAGCCCGTCGTCGAGCTCCGTTGGCTCGTCAAAGAAGCCGGTCCCGGCGCTATTCGGATCGTTGTCATCGATGGGATAGTCCGGATCGTTAGCCCAGAAGCAGGTATCCGAAACCGACATATTGGTTGGCCAGGCCGGGTCCCAGCTGCCATCACGAACGTCGACGCCGGGCCCGTCCCAGTCCGCGACGACGAGGTCGGAGAGCGTTCCAATCGTTCCCCGGCGTAAGACGATGCCGGCGACCGTACCGGTCGAACCGAGCAGCGTACCAAAGCTGACCGTCGGATTGGAACGGGGTTCCACGTCGTTGTTGTCGCTGAAGTTGTCACCCTCGATGCCGCGCGGATCGTCGCTCCGCGGGCTGGTGTGATCGATGATGAAGTTGGTCGCCTCGCCCTGCCAGCCCTGATCCCAGTCGAGCCCGTCGTCTCCAGTCGCCGAGACGATGAAGTTGCTGATCGAGGCCGTGCCGCCGAAGAACTCGACTCCGTCGTCTTCACCCTGGTGGAGCTGAAGGTACTCGAGCGTCGTGTCGGTGCCGCATCCGCCGAGCGTCAGGCTGTTGAGCTCGTTGTCCTCGCCGAACGTGAATCCGGCAAACTCGACGCGCACGTAACTCAAGGTTCCGCAATTGGACGTCGGGTCGTCGCCGCCATAGGTCCCGCGATTGTCCCCCTCGGGCAGCCCTTCGATGCTGCCCTCGCAGATCACTCCGGTATCTCCGCCACAGGCTGCGTTACCCCAACTCAGCGGGGCGCTGCCCAGCAAGACGACGCCGCCCCAGTCTCCCGGTTGCCGGCTGCCCGCGGGTGCGGAAGAGGTGAAGACGATGGGCGCACCGGGACTGCCTTGCGCCTCAATTGTAGCGTCTTTCGTGATGACGAGTCCTGCTGCTTGGTCGCCGATGACCCTCGTTCCTTCCTCGACGGTCATAGTGCCTCCCGTCACAAAGACAGTCTGCGCGATGCGATAGGTACAGTCGGCCGTCAGCATCACACTCTCGGTGATCTCGCCCGGCAGCGTCACCGTCTCGCCGGGGGTCGAGCAGAGCTCCTGGCTGCCACCCGTTCCACCTGTTGCTGCGGTGCCGCCCTCATCGCTGCAACCCGCGCCAAAAGCGAAGAGTGCACCCACCAGAACCAGTCCAATGCATTTTCTCATATCTCTATCCTCTTCTTTGCAGGTCTCGCTGAGCGATCTGCCTGCTATTTGAAGCGTCTCTCAGGACGCTCAGTAGATGTACTCAGCACCAATGCTGAACGTCGTGCCCCGATTCTCGACGAGCACGAGCTCATTGCCTTGTTGGAAACGCTTCTTCGCAAAGGCGATATTCTTCCATTTGAATCCGATCTTTACGTGTGGCGTCGGCTGCCAGGTTGCGATGAGGTCCAATAGATGTTGGGGCTTCTCGAATACATCGGGAAACACGAAATCACCCCCGGATCCCCCAACTTCGACAAGACGTTTCCCGAAGGCGTTATAGACGAGACCGACCATCACGCCCGCATCAGGATCGTCAAAACGAAGTGACAGATTGGTGACGTAAGGCGATTGATTATACAGCGGGTGTTGGGAGCGCCCGCTCCCAGCGTTCTCCGCGCTCAGACTGGTTTCTGATTTCATGACGGCAACGTTGCCGAGGAAGTAGAACCTCTCGAGTTTGGAGTGGAACGTTCCAAAGCCGAGACGCAACTCGAGCTCGCCGCCAACGAGCCAAGCTTTGTCAGCGTTCGCGAAAGTTGCGGCTCCGTTGACTTGGCTCGTGATCACGAATTCGATCGGGTTCTTGAATTGCTTGTAGAACGCCGTCGCCGAAACGAGGTTCGATTCACCAAAATAGAACTCGTAGCGTGCCTCGACGTTCTGAACACGGGCGCGCTGAAGGTCGGGATTGCCGGTAATGAACCAACCTCTAAGGAAATCCGTGTACGAGTAGGGAGCGAGCTCTCTAATCGCCGGTCGTATGACCGTCATGCCGTAGCCAATTTTCACGAACATCTTTGGGTTGATAGTGAAAGCCAAGTTGGCCGAGGGCATGGGGTCGATGTCGGTGCGGTCCGTGTTCTGGGGCTCGTAGTCGGGAGGGAGCGGCGGACGGGCTGGATCCCCCCGGAAGGGATCAAAGCTCTCCACTTGCTGACGGAACACCTCCATCCGGATGAGACCGAGAAACTTCAGCCATTCGGCCATGGGCGTCTCCAACTGCAGGTAGCCGCCATAGAGGCTGGTGCTTGCGTTGTAGCTATCTTGAGCGGTCGTAATCTCGTTCATGAGGGTCAGCGTTCCAAGCCCCTCTGAACCAAACAGCACTTCTGGGTCACCTGTTGGTACGCTCGCGCCAGGACCAGGAAACGGAGCCATGGTGAATCGACGCGCAGCGAAGTCGCTCTTCTCATACCCGCCATCGACGCCAAAGCTGGCATAGGCCGTGGAGTCGAAGCCGCTCCAAAGTGGGAAGCGAACACTGGTCGTGCCACCGACAGAAACCTGGTTCAGGTCGGAGTAGAAGCGGGTCGCTTCGGGAACGCGCTGGGTTTCGATGAACTGTTGAATGAAGCGGCGGTCTGGCTGGTCTCGCTTCCCGAGGGCCGCCACCACGTTCCAGCGATACCGCGACTTGGTCTTGCCGAGATTCCGATGGTCACCGGTGAGCTGGTTGAAGAACAGAGTGCGGCCAATGAAATCGTAGCTGGCGCGGGTCTGAGGCTCTCCGTTGTCTTCCTCGATACCAAACTTGATCAGGGCGTCGTCTTGCGAAGTCCGGCTGAAGAGCGTGGTGAGGTTCAAGAAGTTGTCTTGGTCGAGCTCCACGAAGGCGCTAAGGAACGCTCCCCAGAGCACCTCCTGCTTGCCCAACTCGAAGTCGAAGTCCTCGCGAAACTGTGTCGCTTGATTCTGATCGTTGAAGTTGAACTTCTTGTTGAACCCGTCTCGAATGGACTCCTTGTATTGGTACGTGAAGCTCATCAGATACCCACCCCTTCGGTCCGGTTTCTTGAAGTTCCCGGAATCACCGAGGCTGAGCTTGAGGCCGAGCTCAGGCAGAGCCCGCTTGCTTTGTGGATTCCACGTGTTGGGGAACGCCCTCCCAACCTGCGAAACCTGATCAAAATTCTGATAGCGTCCGCTGCCCGTGCCACTCCGGTCGATCGCGAGCCGCTGCGGGCCGAGCTGCCCCGGCAAAGCCCTCCCGCCGTCGTCGTATCCGAGGAAATCCAACCGCCCACTCTGACTCGTGGGCATTTGTTGGAACGTGCTCATCGTATTCGCACCTATGGAGGCACCTGCCTTGAGTGTAAATTCCCTCGGGTAACTGGACGTTTCGATGAGAAGAAGGCCTCCCGCGAAGTTGCCAGGCAGGTCGGGTCGAGGGGTCTTCACGACCGCCAGATTGCTGACGACGTCGGCCGGAAAAACGTCGAGTTTGACGCTCGGAACATCTGGGTCGACGCCGGGAACCGGGATACCGTTGAGAAGGATTCGATTGTAGTTGCCCGCAAGACCGCGGATGATGACTCGTCCGTCGTCGTCAATAGTGACGCCCACGACCCGTGAGACGGCACCTTTGGCGGTACTGTCACCGGCACGCTTGATCTCCTGGGAGCTGATTGCATCCTGGACGCTGACGGCTTCTTTTCGAATGTTGAGCTGAGCCGCCTCGCTCGAAGTGTCCGCGAGATACACGATCTCCTGCTCTTCGACCCCCGCGTCCTTGTCGCTGATCGGATCGAGAATGAAGTTCACCCGACTGAATTTGCCGCGAGTGACGGCAATGTCGTCCCAGCGCGCGCCGTGGTAGAGGTCGTAGTACGAGCGGAGCGTGTACCTCCCTGGCGGCAGGTAGAGCCGGTAGCGGCCTCGCTCGTCGGTGATGGTGCTCCGCAGCTTGCCGTCTGCCTTGCCCTTCGCGAGGACCGGCGCGTCCGGTAGGACCTTCTTCGGCGTGCGAGAGACGACCTGCCCCTGGACGCCGGTTTCCTTGTCGGCACCGGGCTCGAGCGCGTCCGGGTCCTGAACCTCGACGGACTTCGAAACGACAGGGGTCGAGACCTCTTCGATCTCCTTGCCCTCGGCGTCCTTGACGCTGTCCTCCTCCATGTCGGGGCTCGGCGCGTACTCGATGACCACCTCGTCCACGTCACCAATCGCGTCTTCGTCTTCTTCCTCCTCGGCAGCCCCCACGTCAGGCGTGATCCACTCCTTGCCGTCGACATCGCGGCGGACCTTCTCTTCCTTCTTCTCCTCGGACGGCGGCACGTCGGGCTCCTGGGCGAGTAACTCCCCCGAAGTCGACGCACTAATCCCCACGAGAAGGGCCAATAGAAGCCCTTCTTTAGTAAGCCTGGACATTTCTCTCCTTCGACGAACCGAGTCGCGACACCCGGCCGTCAGCTCGACATGCTCCTAATCGTGCACGCCCTCCGTAAGGATTGCGATGTGTGCCGCTCCTCCGACGCGCGCCAAATCGAGCGCGCGGACAGCGCGTGAGTACGGCGCGTTATCCGCCGCATCAAAAAACACTTTCCGCTCTCCCCGCGCGATCAACACACGTCTGAGCTTCTCGGCGAATTCCTCGTCTGGAACGATCTCTTTGTTGATCTGAAAATGGCCTTCCGGGTTGACGCTGATCACCAGCGGCTGTTTCTCGTTCGGATCGGGAGGCGTAATGTCCTCGGAATCCGGCTTGTCCGGCACGTGCACCCAGAAGTGCGCCGGCATGAGCGGCATGATCACCATGAAGATGATCAAGAGGACCAGAACCACGTCCACCAAAGGCGTGACGTTCATCTCCGGTTTTGCTCTGCCCTTTTTGCCTTCGGAGGCGCCGACGTTCATTCCCATCTGTGTCGCCTCCTAGTTGACGGCCCGTTTGGTTTTGCGAACGCTTTCCGCGAACGCAGCGGCGTCGTCCAACGCCGCCTTGGTGGCCCGCAGCGCAACCCCGGGGAAGCCGACGTTCTGTACGATGGCTATGACATCGCGCACCTTGTCGTAGGTCAGCCGGTGGTCGCCGCGAAGGACGAGCTTCTTGGCCGGGTCGTTGGCGTTCGCAGCCCTGAGGTGAGCGTCGAGCTCGTCCCTATTCACTCCGTAATCGTCGAGATAGAGCCGTCCGTCGACATCGATCGAAAGAACATAGGGGTCGGGCTCGCCCTTGCGCTCCTCGTCGGGGTTCTCGAGCTTCGCAAGCTCGAGGTTCTGATCGCCCACGGCCGCCGGTAGGATCACCATGAAGATGATCAGAAGCACCAAGACGACATCCACCAATGGTGTGACGTTCATCTCCGGCTTTACTTTTTCGCGCTTCTTTCGTGAGAGACTAGACATGAGGTCATCCGCTTAGAGGGTCTCGTTCATTCGGCCGGAAAGGGTGTCGCGACCTGGCCGTTCATCGCCGAGCTCGGCGAATCCAAGATCGCCTCGGGGTCACCACCGAGGGCGCCCGCTTCGAGCTGGTCGACGAGCTCGCTTCCCGCGTTGGCAAGGCCCGCTTCGTACTTGGAGATCAGCCCACTCAGCCAGTTGAAGAGCATCACGGAGGGGATCGCGACCATGAGGCCGTACCCTGTCACGTAGAGCGCCTCACCGATGAGAGGCCCAATCGTGCTGAGGCCCCCGCCACCGTCCTGTCCAATGACCTTGAAGGCGCCGAGAATCCCGAAGACGGTTCCGAGCAAGCCGACGAAAGGTGCGGTCGAACCGGTCGTGGCCAGCACGCTCATGCCCTTGTTTAGGTTCGCGCTGAGATTCTCACCGGTGCGCTCCAGATTGCGCTGCGTGAACTCGGCGGCGCGGTCCCGGCTGTGTCCGAGGGCAAGGTTCTCTTGGAATACCTTGATTCCTTCGAAAATGAATCGTGCCAGATGGCTGCTCTTCTTGGCCTCTTCGGCCACCTGCATGACGGCATTCGCGTCGCCCCGCTCCATCGGCTCGGAAACGTCTGCGGCAAACTTACGCGATCGCCGCTTCGACATGAACAGCATCAGCAGTCGGTCGATGGTGACGGTGATGCCCCAGACGCCCTGAATCGTGAGCACGACCACCGCGCTCTTCACGATCGGGTTCATCGTGTGCCACATCTCGAGAATGTTGATTTCCATGGCTAGTACCTCTCTCTCAAATATTGGACGGCTTGAACGTGAACTGGCGCCGGTACGGATACGGGACCGCGGTACCGTCGGGTAAGCGCGCGGGCTCGAATCGCTGAGCCAGGGCGCACTTGAGAATCGACTCATCGGGAATGAGCGCGTGTGATGCCTCCATCTCGGCTTTCACCGGAACTCCGTCAGGCATGATCAAGAGGCGCACCCGCACACGAATCGTCTCGGCGCTGCTGCGCACTTCGAGCGGAACTTCGGGCGCGCGACAGCCGCTCAAGAACTTGGGTCGGCGGACCGTTTCGCGCCGCTGGCGGGGTCCGCTCTTCTTCTTCCCTTTGCTCCCGCCCCCGCCGATCATCTCGTCGATGTTGATCTCTTCGACCTCGGCAAGGCGGCCATCGCTCGCCTCCTGAAGCTCTTCATCGGGAATTTCCTGCGGCGCGCTCAGCCCTCGCTTCTGACCGGGCTCGGCTTTGACTTCCTTCGGCGCTTCTTTCTTCTTGATCGGCTTGGGCTTCGGTCTCTCTTGCTCGACCGGCGTTGGAGCCACCGCGAACTGCACGTCGACATCTCGTTCCTGCCGATCGACCACGACCTTCGCCGTCGCGACCGCGGCCGCTACGCCCAGCCCCGCGATGACGTAGACCAGCGACGAGACCGCGAGCGAAAGGCCCATGCGGCCTCTCGATTCGTTCGATTCCTTCTTCGTCTTGTCGAAATCACTAAACATCAGTTGGTCATTTCAATCGGTACCCGACGCCGCGCACGGTTTCGATTTGGCGTCCCACTTCTCCGAGCTTTTCTCGAAGGCGTTTGATGTGCGTGTCGACCGTTCGGGTTTCGAGCGTCCCGGCGTGATGCCAAACCCCTTCGAGCAAGGCCTCGCGGCTGCGAACGAATCCGCGGTGCCGAGCCAGGTCGATCAGCAGCTTGAACTCGAGCGCGGTCAGCCCGACGAGCCTCCCGTCGACGGTCACCTCGTGCCCCGGAATGTCGATGCTGAGCCGGTCGATCTGAAAACGATCGAGGGGTGGATCCATCTGCGCTTGCGATCGTCGAAGGACCGCTCGCACACGGAGAGCCAGCTCCCGCGGGCTGTAAGGCTTTGGCACGAAGTCGTCTGCTCCGAGCTCGAAGGCCAACACCCGGTCCACCTCATCGTGACAGCCGGAAACCAAGATGACCGGTTTCGATCGGGTCTCGGGCCGCTCCCGGACTCGCTTGAGCACCTCGGTGGCGCGCATGTCGGTCAGCTGGTCTTCGACGACGAGGCCGCTGACGCCCTCCTTGCTGAGCAGTCGAATGGCGCTCTCGCCGTCCCCGGCGGCCTCCAAATCGGGCCCACTTGGCCCAAGAGACTGTTTCAGCGCCGTAAAGAGCGAGCGGTCACCTGCTACGACGCAACGATCTATCGCCATCATCGACCAGAGCTTGGGCAGCGACCGTGACAGAACTGCGGCGCCATCGTGTCGAAATCGTGATTCGTCCGTGGCAGTCCTGTGTCGGATTTTGGGGCTGAAACGTGTCCCCGAGGTGACGCCGTGTCGTCGCGCGGCTGTCACACGGCTGTCACACAAAGGGCTCAGAGTCGGGGCGATTGGAGCGAATACATTGAGAAAAGCGTATCAAAATCACTTGGTTTTTGTGGTTCTCGTCGGGGCCCTCTTCGCGTCGTCGTGCACCTCGGGAAAGAGCCGGCAAGAAGGTGACGCACCCAAGGAAACCGCGCAGACGCGACGGAGCTCGACGCTGACGATCAAAGGCTCCGACACGATGGTGATCTTGGCGCAGAACTGGGCGCAGGCCTTCATGAAGGTCAACCCGGGCAAGGTGATTCAGGTTTCCGGCGGTGGGTCCGGAACCGGCATGGCAGCGCTGATCAACGGCACCGCGGACCTCGCGAACGCCAGCCGGCCGATCAAAGACAAGGAGCGCAAGCAACTCGCCAAGCGCCGTAACGCAGAGGTCGAGGAGTTCCGCGTCGCCCTCGACGCGCTCGCGGTCTATGTGCCCGCCTCCAACAAGATCGAATCGCTCACAATCCCTCAGCTCAAGAGTATCTTCCGCGGCCAGACCACGAACTGGAAAGATGTGGGCGGTGAAGACAAGTCCATCGTCCTCTACAGCCGGGAGAACAGCTCGGGCACGTACGCGTACTTCAAGGAGCACGTTCTCGAGGATGAAGACTTCGCCGCGACCGCACAAACGCTGCCCGGCACCGCAGCCGTGATCAACGCGGTCAGTAAGGATGCGGGCGGCATCGGGTACGGTGGCATCGCGTATGCCGAAGGCGTCCGCACGGTGAAGGTCGCGCCGGCCGGTGGTCAGCCCGTCGAGCCCACGATGGAAAACGCCACGAGCGGCAAGTACCCGCTTTCCCGCTTTCTCAACATCTACAGCGCTGGCAAGGCCAGTGGAGTCGCCAAGGAGTACCTCGACTACGTGCTCTCCGACGATGGACAGAAGATCGTGGAAGGCGTCGGCTACTACCCGCTTCCAAAGGAAGCGACCCCGGCGGCAGAGTGACCGAGCAGGTGCTCGAAGCAGGCGAACGTACCCGCGGCGCAAAGAGAAAGCGACGCAGCAGCGTTCGCCGGCGGGGCGCAAAGTCCTCGTTGGCAAGCTCGTTTCGCACGCCGCTTTGGCATCGTGTCGCGGAGCGAATGATCGCCGTTCTCGCGCTGGCCGCGGTTTTGGCGATCGCGCTGATCTTCATTTTCATCGCGCGCGAAGCCGTCCCAATGCTCTGGGAGGCGGAGTTCGCCGAAGAGGTGCAGATGCGGGACCTCTTTTTTGCGAAAGAATGGAGAGGCTACGACGAGCCGGTATTCATCTGGCAGCCGGTGGGCGAGCCAGCGAAATTCAACGTGGTGCCGCTCTTCATCGGCTCGCTCAAGGTGACCTTGCTGGCGATGCTGATGAGCGTTCCACTCGGCGTCGGCTGCGCGATGTTCATCGCCCTCTACGCGCCGCGAGCCGTCCGCGAAGTCGTGAAACCGGTAATCGAGCTCTTGGCGGGCATCCCATCGGTCGTGCTCGGCTTCTTTGCGCTGATGGTGCTCGCGTCCTGGGCCCAGGCGACCTTTGGGTTTCACTTTCGGCTCAATGCCATCGTGGCCGCAATTGGCCTGGCCCTCACGATCGTCCCAGTGATCTTCACGATCTCTGAGGACGCGATCCAAGCGGTCCCGGGTACCCTGACCGAGGCAGCCCTCGCACTCGGAGCCCGTAAGTATCAGGTCGCGCTGCGAGTCGTGCTCCCTGCCGCGATACCGGGCATCGCTGCTGGCGTGGTCCTGGGATTCGGCCGCGCCATCGGCGAAACGATGATCGTTTTGATGGCCTCGGGCAACGCTGCGATCATGGAGCTATTCGACTTCAGCACCAGCGTGCGCACGGTCACCGCAACGATCGCAGCAGAGCTCGGTGAAGTCGCACAGGGCGATCCGCACTGGCGGGTGCTCTTCTTGCTCGGCGTCATGCTCTTCGCTGTGACTTTCGTCCTCAACCTCCTCGGCGACCTGTTCATCCAGCGACTGCAAAAGAGGCTGACCGCGTCATGAGGTATACGAGGAAAGACTGGCTGCTCGCAGGACTGACCGGACTTTCGCTCCTGGTGATCTTGACGCTTCTGGCGGTGCTGCTCGGGCAGATCGTCTGGCACGGAGCACCCGTCATCTCCGCCGAGTTCCTCAGTCAGAGCCCGGGCGCTGACATGGTCAGCGGCGGAATCTGGCCGGCGATCTACGGCACCGTGTTCATGACCCTCCTGATGACGATTGCGGGCGTGCCCGTCGGCATCGCCACCGCGATCTACCTGACCGAGTACGCATCCCCCCGATCGCGCATCGCGAAGATCGTGCGCATCGCGGTGAACAACCTGGCGGGTGTTCCTTCCATCGTATTTGGTCTCTTTGGGCTTGGATTTTTCATCATTTTCGTCGGTGGCAGCATCGACGCGCTCCTCTATGACGACACGACGCCAGTCTGGGGAAAGCCCTCGATCCTCTGGGCCTCGCTCACCCTCGCGGTGCTGACCTTGCCCGTGGTCATCGTGACGACCGAAGAGGCGCTGAGAACGGTGCCTCAAGAGTTCCGCGACGCATCGCTCGCCCTGGGCGCGACGCGCTTCCAGACGGTCTACAAGATCGTCCTTCCCAACGCGAAGGGCGGCATTCTGACCGGCGTGATCCTCGCGGTGAGCCGTGGCGCGGGCGAAGTGGCGCCCATCATCTTCTGTGGCGCAGCCAACTTTCTGCCGTACCTGCCAACCGACCTACGCGACATGTTCATGCACCTCGGCTATCACGTCTACGCCTTGGCGACGCAATCACCGAACGTCGACGCCGCGAGGCCGACCCTCTTCGGCACGGTGCTCGTCTTGCTCGTGCTCACGTTCTCGCTCAACCTGCTAGCGGTGATTATTCGAGCCCGGTCGCGCGCAGCCCTTCGATCATGAACAAGCCCACAGATGCGGCCGCCGAAGCCCCCAACGAAGTCAAGATGGAGACACGGGGGGTCAACGTCTACTACGGGGACAATCACGCCATTCGGGACGTCGACTTCGACATCGCCGACCGGAGCGTGACCGCGCTGATCGGGCCCTCGGGCTGCGGCAAGAGCACTTACCTTCGTGCGCTCAACCGCATGAACGACACGATCTACAGCTGTCGGGTCGAAGGGCGCATCCTGCTCGATGGCGAGAACATCTACGACCGGAGCGTCGACCCGGTGGAGGTCCGCCGGAGGGTCGGCATGGTCTTCCAGAAGTCGAATCCGTTTCCGAAGTCGATCTTCGACAACGTCGCCTTTGGGCTTCGAATCGGAGGCGAAAAAGACAAGGACGTGATTGCAGAGCGCGTCGAGGAGTCCCTCAAGGGGGCGGCGCTCTGGGATGAGGTGAAGGACCGTCTGCAGAGCTCGGCGCTTGGGCTCTCGGGCGGCCAGCAGCAGCGCCTCTGCATCGCGCGTTGTCTGGCGGTCTGGCCGGAGGTCATCTTGATGGACGAACCGGCCTCGGCCCTCGACCCGATCGCGACGGCGAAAATCGAGGAGCTCATCCGCGAGCTGCGCGAGAACTATACGATTGTGATCGTGACGCACTCGATGCAGCAGGCTGCCCGAGTCAGCGATTTTACCGCGTTTTTTTACATGGGAGAGCTCATTGAACACGGCAAAACGGAGAACATGTTCACCCGCCCCTCCAGAAAACGTACGGAGGAGTATATTTCCGGTAGGTTTGGATAATGGCGCGCCCTAGCCGACCCTTGCGCACGCACACGCATCAAGAGTTCGAGGCGGAGCTGCGCAATCTGAAGGATCGACTCCTTGCGATGGGCGGTCGATGCGAACAAATGATCAGCGTTGCGGTGCGCGCGTTCGAGGACCGCGACGTGAGCCTGGCCAACGAGGTCATGCAGGCCGACCATCTCATGAACGAGGACGAGGTGGAGGTCGACGACCTCGCGGTGCGCATCCTGGCGCTGCGGCAGCCGGTGGGTCGTGACCTTCGCTTTGCCGTTGCCGCCGTCAAGGCAACGACCGACCTCGAGCGTATCGGTGACGAGGCCGTCAACATTGCGGAGCGCGCGATGGAGATGGAGCCTGCCGACGGTCTGAGCCCGCCGGGCTCCAAGCTTCCAGAAATGGCGCAACGCGCCCGTGCGATGCTTCGCGATGCACTCAACGCGCTCGTCGAAGAGAACCCGGGCAAGGCGCGCGCGGTCTTTGAGCAAGACGACGCGGTCGACGACATCTACGGCGAAGTCATGGGGCTCTGCCTCGAGTACATGAAGGACGACCCGTCTCGCATTCCGGACGGCATGCGGATCTGCAACTGCGCCAAGTACCTCGAACGGATCGCCGATCACGCGACCAACATCGCGGAGATGGTGATCTTCATGGTCGACGGGCGGGACGTCCGACACGGCGGGCACGGCGCCTGAGGACGGGCTCAGCGGTAGCCGGTCGGCGGGTAGACTTCGTCGGGCGGCGGGCAGCCGAAGATCCTGCCGGTGACGACGGTCGTCATGCCATCTTCCAGATCGAGGTGCGCCGATTCGAGGAGAATGTGCGTTGCGCCACGCTCGGCGGCCTGCTCGAGCGCGTCTTCTCGGGCGTGCGCGGCGTCTCCGCCGGCGCCTTCGACGACTCCCAGCTTCTCGCAGCGCGGCTTGGTGTTCACGATCCGGACGTCCGCCGCGGTCTCCGTGCTCGTGGGCTTGCAAGCCGGCGCCGAGTAGCAGAGGAACACGAGCCCGACGAAGGCGAGGCGGCTCAACTTAGAGCGAGGCCTGGAGTTGGAGACGGAAGACTGTGGAGCCTTCTCCGAAGGTGTCTTCCCAAAGCTGCGAGACGTCGGCCTGAATCTTGAACGGGTGCCGAGCGAAATAGTAACTCACGGAAAAGGTGGTTCCGTACTGGTCGGTCAAGCTGGTGGCCCCCCTCTTCGAGTTGGCCTTGACCAGCGCGCCGCGGGCCGCGAACTCGAAGCCGGTGTGGGGGATGAGATAGCCGGCCTGGAGCATCCAGCCGATGCCATTGCGGGGGTCGGTCGGGAGATCTGGGTCGTAGTCGGGATCCGTTGGTGCGATGTCGCCGACATTCCGCTGGCCCGTCCGAAACGCGAGCTCGCTGATCGCCGAGAAGCCACGCGCTTTGAAGATCGCGTCCACGAACACGAAATGATAGTCCGCTGTGCCACCGTCTGCGAAGGGTACGCCGACCATGCCACGGTTGCGGTCCGCGTTTTGGAAGAAGGAGTACGTGGCGCCGATCGAGAGACGCGGCTTGGTTCGAGCGAAATCGACCTCGCTGTAATCTCGAAAGATCCCCAGCGGCAGGTACTCGACGCGAGCCAGGTAGACCATCGAGAAGTCCTTGAACTGCGGGTTGTTGAGTCCGTTGCCGGATGAAATGCCAAGCACGTAGCGCATCTTGTTCTTCCCGAGGAAGTCGCGGGAGCGGATGTCGATGCCGATGTCGCGATCGAGCGAGAACTCCGAATTGACCTGAGATCGGTCGACCATCTGGAGGTTGCCCGAGGAGATCACCCGCGTCCGGTTCGACGAGATTTTGTACTGTCCGACACGAACTTGGATGTCGCGGTTCTTGGTGAAGTCGAGGTAGTAGTCGAGGACGACGTTGTCTTTGCGAAGCGGGTCGATCTCGAGCTTGTATTGGTTGTGCTTCCCGAAGGCGTAGCCCTGGAACACGAAGCGCGCGCGCCGAAGCCGGAAGTCCTGCAGATTGGCTTCAGGCTCGTCGCCTTCATTGGTCCCCAGGTTCTCATCATGGGCGTAGGTGTAGAGCATCTGCACCCGAACTCGAATGCGAAGCTGGAACTTGTCGTCGGCGCTGTTGATCTCGACGCCCTTACCAGGCCTGAACTTGATGTCTCCACGGTCGACGATATGGTCGCCCATCAGCTCGTCTTCCCCCTTGGGATGAAGGTCCTCCCCTGGGACGTCCCGTCGAACCCGTTCTTCGGCGGCCGCCTCCTGGTCGGTCTCCGAGCTTGGGTCGTACTTTCGCATTTCTGCATCGGGCGGCGGGACCACGATGACGGTCGCCCCTTCCGGCGTCTCGGCCTGCTCGAGCGCCTTCTCGACGGCTTCCTGCTGTTCTGCGGGAAGGTTTTCGATGATCTTTTCGGTCGAAGGCGCCGCTTTTTCCTCGGGAACAGGTGCTTCCTCGGCCAGGGCGGGGCGAACTACGCCAAGGGCCACGAGGGCCAGCAAAGCGTGACAAATGAAGCGGGTGGATGTCATTTGCCGGCGTGTTACGCGCCAAATGTGTCAGCTCGGTGACACGCGTGTGTCGCTCTTGGGGCTATCGGCGCGGGGTATGCTGAGCTGGAACCGGGTCCAACCGTCGCTGCTATCGACGTTGATCTCACCGCCGATTTTGGACACGAGATGCTTCACGATCGATAGCCCGAGGCCCGTGCCCCCAAGCTCGCGGGACCGGCCGGCGTCGACCCGGTAGAAGCGCTCGAAGACGCGAGGAAGGTGCTTGCTCGAAATCCCAGGGCCCGTGTTGGCGACCTCGATGAACACGTCTTCCCCTTCGGGCGCAACGTCGACCCGCACTTCTCCCCCGTCGGGCGTGTACTTGATCGCATTGTCGATGAGGTTCACCAGCACCTGCTCGAGCGCGCGCTCATCGGCCAAGACGGGAGGCGCTTCGTCCAAGCCCGAGCAGACGACCTTCAAGCCCTTCGCCTTCGACTGGGACTCGAGCCCCCGAACGACTTGGTCGAGCAGGGCTCCGGCGTCGACGGGCTCCAAGTCGAGCTCCAGCTCTTCGCCTTCGAATCGGCTCAGGTCCGCGAGGTCGTCGACCAGCGCCTGAAGTCGCTGCGCGTGCCTGAGAATGACATCTAGAAAGCCCGTGGCTGATTCCGGATCACGAATCGCTCCGTCGCGCAGCGTCTCTGCAAAGCCTCGAATCGCTGTGAGCGGAGTGCGGAGCTCGTGACCCGCATTGGCCACGAAGTCTCTTCGAACCCGATCCGCCTCGCGCTCGGCGGTGATGTCATAGAACACTGCGACGATGCCCTGGTGATTCCGAAGTGGCGAGACGGATGCACGAAGGGTGCGACGTCCGCCCTCCAGCAAGCCATCGAGCTCGATCTCGAGCACTGCGGAAAAGCCTTGCTGCGCATCTTCTACCGCTCGACGAAAATCCGGATGCCGGATCGCCTCGACCGCCGTCTTGCCTTCGGGGTCGAAGCCGATCAGGTCGGCCAGCACTTCGTTGCTGAGCGTAATGTGACCGTCTGCGTCGGTGACCATGACCGCTTCGGCCATGGCGTCCAGAATCGTCCGCAAGCGATCTTTCCGGCTCCTCTTCTTCTGTTCGCTCATCGACAGCCCGTCCGCGAGAGTGTCGAGTGAGCGCCCGAGGGCCCCGATGGCGCCTGGACGCTGAAGTCGAGCCCGCGTGCCGTAGTCCCGCGCCGAGAGCGCGTCGACCAGCTTCTGCAAGCGCCGCAGATCCCGGGCGTCGGCGCGCGTTGCAATCCAAGAGAAGAGGCTGGCGAGCGCGAGGCCTGCCAGCAGCATCGGCCAAGCTGGAAGCTCGGGGGCGGCGCTGCGCCAAATCGCATACAAGACGGCCATCATCAGCGCGATCGCCCCGCCCAGCAGCGTGTAACGTCGAATCACGAAGGGAGAATACGCGGGCTTGGGCCCCTGACCAACCTAGGATTTGAGCGCCCGGTAGCCTACGCCCCGAACGGTCTCGATGTGCGCGGCGCCTGCACGGAGCTTCTCCCGAAGCCTCTTGACGTGCGTGTCGACGGTACGCGTCTCGACGTTAGGCGAATATCCCCAGACCCGCTCCAGAAGCGCGTCGCGGGACTGGACGCGTCCGGCGCGGCTCGCCAAGTCGAGAAGCAAGCGAAACTCGAGCGCGGTCAAGAGAATCTCCTCGCCTTCCACTTCGACTCGATGGGCCGGAACATCGATGACGAGATTGCCGAGTGCGATCACCTGAGGGCCAACGACTTCAGCAGCGGGGATCGTTCGACGAAGAATCGCCTCCACTCTCAGCACGAGCTCTCGCGGGCTGAATGGCTTCGGGACGTAGTCGTCGGCGCCCACCTCGAAACCGACGACGCGATCGACCTCGTCGGTTCGAGCCGTGAGCATGATCACCGGCAGGCGAACGGTTTGGGCGCTTCGTCGCAGCCGCCGGCACACTTCAATGCCTGAGATGTCTGGCAACATCACGTCGAGCACGAGCAAGTCCGGCTGGCTGCGTTGGATTTCGGCCAAGGCGGTCTTGCCGTCATGGGCCACGGTGACGTCGTGCCCCGCGCCTCGAAGGTTGATCGCCACCAACTCGGCTAGATCGGTCTCGTCTTCTACGACTAGGATTCGCGAACCCATGCTGAATTGCCAGAAGCCTGCTCACCTCTTGTGACGTCCCTGTGACGGCCGCGTTCCAAGCGAGCAACCACGAGTCTACACGGCGTAGGCCAGGCCACAACGCCGATCGACCCGGAAATACAATCGATTCTAGCTATCGGACTTATCGTTTGAGCTGGGTGAGCAGGGATGAGAAGGTGGGCCGCGAGGTGCCATGAGAATACCACTTGCCAACCTGCTTGCGCGCAATCCCTTGCCCAAAGTGGGCGACCTGATGACCGAGGTGATCCGGACCAGCGACCGTGTTCGCGAGCTGATCGAGCTGCTGTCCGCCGGCGACCAGGCCGGCGTCGAACGCGTTGCCAAAGAGATCAGCACGATGGAAGGGAAAGCAGACGACGCAAAGAACGCGGCCCGCTCGAAGATGCCGGTCCGCTTGCTGATGCCCGTGGATCGCCGTGACGTGCTCAAGCTCATCAGCCAGATCGACGCCATTGCAGACTGCGCCGAGGATGTCGGCGTGCTGCTGACGATTCGCCCGCTGAGCGTGCCCGAAGACATGAAGCCCGTTCTCGAGCTTTTCGTGGATCGCGTCTTGGGGACGATTCGGGAGGCGGCAAAGCTCATCGACCTGATCGACGACCTGGTCGAATCCGGGTTCTCGGGGCCGCCGGCGGAGCAGGTCCTCGAGCAAGCGGCGATTCTTGGCCGCGCCGAGCACGAGGCCGACAAGATTCAAGATCAATGCGCCAAGGTTCTCTTCAAGGAAGAGGACTCGATGCCCCCGGCGGCGGTGTTCATGTGGACGAAAGTCCTCAATAAGATTGGCGACATGGCCAATCACGCGGAGAACGTAGGGGATCAGTTCAGGCTTTTCGTAGCCGGCTAGGCCAAGTTCGATGGAGCCAACGACGATCGTCTTGGCCATTGCGGCCATCGCCGGCCTCTACATGGCCTGGAACATCGGCGCCAACGACGTGGCAAACGCCATGGGCACGTCGGTCGGTTCGGGGGCGCTGACGATCCGACGCGCGATCGTCGTCGCGGCGATCTTCGAGTTTGGTGGCGCCATGCTGGTGGGCGGCACGGTCACCCAGACCATCCGCAAGGGCATCGTCGACCTCGACGCGCTCGGTGGAGATCCAATGGTGATCGCCGTCGGAATGACCTGCTGTCTGCTCGCCGCGGGCCTTTGGCTGAACCTCGCGACCTATGCCGGATGGCCGGTCTCGACGACCCACAGCATCGTCGGTGCGGTCGTCGGTTTCGGTTTGGTCGCCGGAGGTTTCAACGCGGTGAACTGGGGTGTGATGGGCAAGATCGCCGCGAGCTGGGTGGTCTCCCCACTGATGGGTGGGCTGCTCGGATATTTCGGCTTCGTGTTCATCAAGCGACGCATCTTGAATGTCGACCGGCCTCTATTGGCCCTTCGCGGCTGGGGGCCGATCATGATCTTTCCCATTTTTTCGATCCTGGCGCTCAGCGTGCTGTTCAAGGGGCTCAAGCCGCTCAAGCTCGACTTGGCGCTTGGGCCCTCGCTCGGGATTGCCGCGGCGGTGGGCCTGGTTGCGAGCTTCGCGTCGGTGCCGCTGCTACGCCGGGCTACAAAGCCGGCGTCGCAGGACAGGGCCGATCGCACGCATCGCGCCGAGCGGGTCTTCCTGGTGCTTCAGGTCCTGACGGCCTGCTTCGTCGCCTTCGCGCACGGCAGCAACGACGTCGCGAACGCCGTTGGCCCGATGGCGGCCGTGTACGGGGCCACCACCGGCGACCTCGCGGCCAAGGTTGCGGTGCCTCACCGGGTGCTCTTGATCGGTGCCGTGGGCATCGTCGTCGGCTTGGCAACCTACGGCTACAAGATCATGGCGACGATCGGCAAAAAGATCACCGAGCTCACCCCCTCGCGAGGCTTCGCGGCTGAATTCGGAGCAGCGACCACCATCGTGATGGCGAGCAAGCTCGGGCTTCCGGTGAGCACCACCCACACCTTGGTAGGCGCCGTGATTGGCGTAGGCTTCGCGCGCGGCATTGGCGCCATCAACATGAAAGTCGTGACCGGAATCGTGGCCAGCTGGTTCATCACGGTCCCCTTCACCGCCCTTTTGGCAGCCGGTCTATTCGTCATCGGCAGGCTCTGGCTGGACTAGTGGCCGCCCTTGGGCGCACGCGCTAAGCCGGGCCCATGGCTTTGTCAGTCGGCATCGTCGGCCTGCCCAATGTCGGCAAGTCGACGCTTTTCAACGCCCTTTCCGAGAAGCAAGCGGAAGCAGCGAACTACGCGTTTTGCACCATCGACCCGAATGTCGGAATCGTCCCGGTGCCCGACCCGCGCTTCGACCAGCTGGTCGCGCTTTACGGCCCAAAGAAGGTGGTCCCGGCGAGCGTCGAGTTCGTCGACATCGCGGGTCTGGTCAAGGGCGCCTCCAAGGGCGAGGGAAAGGGCAACGCCTTTTTGAGCAACATCCGGGATGCCGATGCCGTGGCGCACGTGGTTCGTTGTTTCGAGGACGAAAACATCCTGCACGTCGACAACCGGGTGGACCCCCTTGCCGACATCGAGACGATCGAAACCGAGCTGATCCTCAAGGACCTGGAGACGGTCCAAAAGCGTCTCGAAAAAGCCGAGCGTGCTGCGAAAGGTCAGGACGCGTTCGAAAAGAAGGCGCTCGAGGTCTGCAGACGCCTCGCGGCATCTCTGAACGAGGGCAAGCCGGCGAGCGCGACCGCACCGAACGATGAGGACGAAGCCCTGGTGATCCGCGACCTGTTTCTGCTCACCAACAAGCCGTCCTTTTTCGTCGCCAACGTGAAGGACGAGCAGCTCGCCAACCTCGACGAGGACCCGCTCGTCGCGCAGGTCCAAAAGCTCGGCAAGGAGCGCGGCGTCCCGGTGGTCGTGATCAGCGCGGAAATCGAATCGGAGATCATGCAGCTTGCCGAGAGCGAGCGCGCGGAGTTCATCGAGTCGCTCGGCCTCGATGAGCCGGGGCTGCACAAGGTGATTCGAACCGGGTACACGACACTGGACCTCATCACGTACTTCACCGCGGGCGATCCCGAGGTTCACGCTTGGACAATCGACCGGGGCACCCGAGCACCGCAGGCCGCCGGTAAGATCCACAGCGACTTCGAGCGCGGTTTCATCCGCGCCGAGGTCATGAAGTGTGCAGATCTATTCGAGCTCGGCTCCGAGCAGGCGGTGAAAGCCGCCGGCAAGCTCGGCATCGAAGGAAAAGACTACGTCGTGCAGGATGGCGACATCATGCACTTTCGCTTCAACGTTTAGCGCTCGTCGGGATAGGCCGGGAACCCTATGACGGGTCCGCAATCGGTTTCGAACACGGCGATGCCATCCTCGTCGACGCCCATCGCCTGGTTGTTGACGCCACTCGCGCCGATCTTCAGATTCGAATCGGTGTAAGCGAGGAAGTCACACATTTCACCATACTGGAAACCGCGTCGCAGGGTCTCATCGGTGTTGTTGATGAAGCCGCACTCCGAACGCAAGCGAGGCGCGCCGCGGTTGTTCATCGGAGGGTCGATGATCGAACCGATCGGCTCACCGATCTTGTTTTTGATGTCGAAAACGGTCTGCACGCTCCCGTCCTCTTGGACGAAGCTCAGATTGAAGGCGCTGCCCCACTGATGGTAGTGGCCGAGCACGTAGTAGATGTTGTAGTCGACCTCGTCTTTGCCGAGGAGCTCTTGAAACGACTCTGTGAGGTCGCACATCATGGAGGTCCGTGACCGGGTCGGGACCCCATCGACGGCCGGCGGAATCGCGAGGTCGTCGATGAAAAAGCTGAACGGCGTGAGGCGGATCTGGACCTCTTCGGCGGGCACGGCCTCGACCTCCATCGTCATCGCGGTCTCGAGCGGTCCGGCGGTGATGTTCAGAAGATGCGTGCTGCCTACGATGACGCTGCGCGGAGGAATCTCGAGCGCGGCACCATCGGGGAACGCTTGAAGCTCGTCCAAGGCCTGGGTCGATTGAGCGAAGAACACGCCGCCAGCTGCGGCCGCAATGTACTCACTGAAACCCCGGTCACTGCAACGCCAGGTGCCTTCGAGCTGGGCGTCGGGTCCTTCCAACTGTTCGTTTGGGCGATACGTGGCTTCGGGGACGAAGAACCAGTTCGAATGATGCCAGCCCCCTTCGTTGGTCTGCCGAACTTTTCGCACGTAGAGCGGCTCTTCATTGCCGAGCACCCAGCTCTGGCAAACGTCCGAGGTCTCCTCTGCGCGCTCGAGCATCTGCGGCTCGTAGGTGTGGCTCAGGGTCGTCGTGAACTCGCCGCTTCCTCCACCGCCCGCGTTTCCGCCCGCGCCAGCGGTTTCGGAGAAACCAGGGGTGCTGCTCTCGCCACAAGCGATGAGCAAGAGACCAAGAATCGTTGATAGAGCTATCAGGCGCATCGGCATAAGATTCCTCATTCGCGGGCTTCAGGCAAGACATTCACCTCGATGAGCATGTATTCGTTCTGCCCGTGGTTATCCACGTGGAACAGAAGCGGCGTTCCCCCCGGGTAGTCTTTCGGCGCGGCCCAAACGACGTCGGGAAACTCGAAGTCGGTTGGAATCGTCACGCTGTAGTCGAGCACCTGCTCATCCCCGATGACGAAGGCGATGTGCGCCTCGCCCGGAACCGGTGCGGTCAGCTGCGAGTGGCGTGCCCGGACCTCGACGCGATCGCCTGCTCGGATGGCGCGGAGCGACGGCTGTTCGAGCGTGAGCCAGTTGCAGAGCGGCACGCGGTCGTCGCGCATCCTGGTGTAGACCGCGAGCACCGTGAAGCTGTCGAGGCATTCCGGGACGTAGGCTGCAACGCAGCTCGGGTTGGGTCCGAACTGCACACACTCGCCCTCGGGCCACGGGAAGTACTCCTCACAGTCGATCGGCGTGAGCTCGCACGCTGAATCGTCGGGCGGTGGTCCGAAAAACTCTTCGCCCTTGTTGGAAGGGAACCACTGCGTATTGTCGACGAGAGGGCCCGGATTGCTAGCCACGCTGCCACCGCTGCTCGAGCAGCTGCAGAGCACCAGTGGAAGACACAGCGCTGCGAACGATCGGCTAAGCATGTCGCCCCCGACCATGCGCGCCCGGCGTACCCCGCACTAGCCTTCCCGCGGGACGCTGAGCCGAACCTGGACGTCCGGTTTGACCTTTAGCGCTCCGAGCGCAGCTGTGTAGGGCTTGATGCCATAGTCCGGCTGATGGATGCTGACTTCGGCCAGCCAGCGATCGCCTTGCGCGCGCACGCTCGTCTGAATGCTCCGGGACTTGCCGTACATCTGTAGTGTGCCTTCGACCGCAAACCCTTCGCCCCGATCCACCACGTTGGTCGAATCGAATCGAATCTCCGGGTGTTTGCGCGTTCTCAGCACGTCCTTGACGATGTTGTCGTAGATCTTCTTCTTGTCGCCCTTGCTCAGCGTCGACGGGTCGTCCCGTCCATCGACCATCGCGCAGACGACTTGAATACTGCTGGGGTCGAAGGTCGCCTTGATCTGCCGGGTCGTCTCGTCGACCTCGATCGAAAAGCGCTCGACCTGCATCTTCAAGTCGTGCGCAAGCCTGGACAGGAGCCCGTCTTTGAACGTGAAAATAAGACATTCGGAGTTGTAGGCGTCGTACCGGTCCATCGACGGCGATGTAGCTCACGGCCAAAGAATGGGCCAGTTTGTTTACAGTACTATTACAGTCAGGGTGTCTCGACGTAGTAGGAGCCGAGAAGGATGAACATCTCTTCCTCTGTGGTCACCCCGCCGCCGACCGGACAGGCATCACAGACACCACCCGCGCCGCACATCGAGTCGTCCCCGTTGCAGGGAATTCCCTCGTTGGGCCCACCGAAGCACGAGCGATCCTCGGGCACGCAGCCGCAGGTAAACAGACCGAAGCCACCCTGATTAGCGAGCGGTGCGAACTGGTCGACGAACGCACAGGTCTCTGCGTCCGGCTTGATCGACTCCCTGCGCACCTCCGAGGGGTTGCTCTCGCCGTTGTCCCAGACCGAGCAGTAGACGAAGGTGCGATCCTCTGCGTTCGGGCTGTCGAAGCGAAGGATGTCGTCTCCGTTGAATCGCTGGTAGAGCGGATCGGCGTAGTCAAAGCTGATGTAATCCGCCTCCCGATTGGGGCGTACACAGGGTACGTCGGCCGGTGCTCGAGGGTCCTCGTTGTCGTCGCAGATTTCGTTCGGCGGGTACCACACGCGGAAATCCTTGCCGAACCGGTGGGTATGGGTGCTCAAGGTCATCAGACGGCCGTACTGCGGGATCTCGAAGCTCGCGCAGGCCTCCCCGGACGAATACGCCTCGATACGTCCCATTCCAAAGATGTCGTCGGCATCGAAGATCTGAGTTCGGGGATAGAGCCGTTGTCCCGACGGCGCGAAGGTCAGGTTCATCCACTGCTCGACCGTGGTGTCGGACTTGGTGAGGTTGAACGCATGGCTGTCCCAGACGATAAACCCTTTGACGGGGACCATCGCGAAGACGTCGGGCGGGAAGGCCTCGCGGAAGCTCGACTCCTGAGCCGTCGCCAGGTTCTGCCGAACCGTCGCCCGGCCAAAGAAGCCTGCAATCTGACCCAGATCCGTCGGCGCATTGCGGTAGCTGATGCATGCGATGGTGGTGAGCGGCTCCGTCGTACATTGGCCGCGGGCGCCACACTCGTCGCCTCCCGGCGTGCAGGGCGTCCCCGCGAGATCTCCGCCGAGGCACTGCCAGTTCTTCCAAACCTCGTTCATCGGGTCGAGGTGGTCCGGATTGAGCTCGCAGACCGCGCCGTCTCCACAAACCGACTCGTCTTGATCGCAGCCGTCGCCGTCATTCTCCCCGCCCACACAGACGCGCGGCGGAACGTAGAACTCGATGATGCTGTGATGAGACTGCGGGTCCTGGGCCAGGAGCACTTCGTCGTAGACGAAGCAGTCCTGCTCCGGCCCGCCCTGCGCCTCGCCGCAGGGGACGGTGAACTCGGCAGGAATCTGATCGGAGTAGTCATAGTAGCTGATGAAGCAAACCTCTCCTTCAGCCTCGGCCGGAACGGCCCAGCCGCCCGAATAGAACTGCACGCCTTCATCGGTTTCGGGGGCTGGAAGCGGTTGAATCTTGTTGGGCGCGAGGTCGCCTGCTAGCTCGCAGGACGCGTACTGCTCCGAGCCAGCCACGATTCCGGTCTCCGGGGCGCCACCGCGAATCCAAGCTCGCAAGAGACCCAAGTCATTCTCGCTCAACACGCCGTTGCCGGTCGGCATCGCGCCTCCGGAGATCGGGTTCGGGAGCGCGCTCAGCTGGAAGCCCTCGGTCTTGGCAGCAACTTTCTGATAAAGGACGCTGAGATCCTGCTCGCCGGAAAACACGCGCACGTAGTCGCCCGAGGTGGCTTCGACGTTGATCAGGTTCGCGTAGGCGTTCTCGGGTCGAAGGTCGAGGCCCGCGTTGGCGGCCTCACCGTGGCACGCCGAGGCGGTGCAGCCCTGCGCGTCGAAGATCTGTTGCTGCACCTGAGCGAAGGTGCTGTCGGCATCGCACTTGGCCAAGGTGGCGCTCGAGCCGTCGTTTCCACAAGCGGACAGGGTCGCAAGCACGATCGCTGCGAACGAGTATTGAACGGGTTTCATTAGTCACTCCAACGGGGTTTTAGTCTAAGTCAGGGCCGGATTGTTCCTGATGGGCCTATCGGTGCAAGCGAAAATACGAGCGTTGCTC
>Ga0316201_10000169_pt1 | contig 31286 bp, 44 predicted proteins | sample CS6wburrow_MG_FD_204516 | JGI IMG/M metagenome (GOLD analysis project Ga0316201, IMG submission 204516) | Coastal sediment microbial communities from Delaware Bay, Delaware, United States - CS-6 worm burrow | ecosystem: Environmental > Aquatic > Marine > Coastal > Sediment | place: USA...
TCCCCTCCGGCCGGGGAAAATGACCAGTCATGCCCCGGCATAGGCACACAATACGCGGAGCACGAGAACGAATCAGGCCAAGCATTCAGAACGCGAAAAGACGGCCAGATCGTCAAGCACCTACGCTGTACTAAGTGTGGTACATGGGCCGAGCAGTGGGACAGGCAATTGTACTACAAGGATGGTCAAGGATACTGTAGACACTGCATACGTGTAACACCACCAATACAGGAAACAGCCGAGGAAAGGGTTTTCAACGCTCTCGGGGACAGCGGAAAGACGCTGAGCGTGCTTTGCGCCGAGACTGGCATACCTAAGCCCCATGTCGATCAAGCACTAAGGCGGCTCTTGCAGCGTGGCACGATCATCAGGCTCAAGAGCGGACTTTGGAAAGCGAGCTAGGAGAAAATGGCAATGATCCCTACAGAGCCCGATAAGGCCCCTCTGCGCGACGATCTCTTGATTCCGGCACTCAGACACCACTTCGTATCTCAAAGTGGCCTCACAGGCTCTCAGATGCTCGGGAAAGGGCATCTCTCGTTAATCGCTCTCCTCGAAATGAGCACAGACCATCGAATCCCCATACTCGATAGACTGTACGCCGAGGTGATAGTAAGTGACCCGTACATACGTACCAGTGTGGAGCAGGCTAGGGTAGCACATACTAGTGCAATAGGGAGGAGCTAGCAATGCTTAAGCGCGGCAACGGGCATGATGATGCATGTGTGTGCCCTCTATGTGTCGAGTACGAGTCAGACCCGAAAATGTACGAGGCGCACAGGATACGCGATAGGCTAATAGACCTGATGGCAAGCACAACACGAGAAGACCTGTGGGATGAAATCATGCGGCCATTCTGTAGGAGCTGCGGGTCGACACATTTACCTTGCTACTGTGAAAGGGATGAGTGATGGCGCTAGTATTGCCGGGGATAATCGACCGAAAGCTGAAAACTGGGTGGCGCGGGGATGTTGTTGAGATTGGGCCATCTCGAATATATAGGGTAGCTTTCGTGTACGGTAAGACCTTGGAAGATATGCGTAGACGAAAGCGTGTTGTTGTAGCCGCACTACGACTCGGGCCAATGCTAGCAGAAACAACGGATACACCGGAAAACGAGGGATAGCAGATGAATTGTACAATCTGTGATTTGTCCAAGTGTTCAATGCTCGAACAGCTACGTTGGCGCAAATCACATAAAGTCAATAAAATCGGTGCTACGGTAAGTCTATGTGGGCTAAGGACTTATGGGTCCTTCTTGCGCATTTGGGGGCTATTAGGCTGCGGGGGCTTGGTCCCTCGCGTTGAAGAACCTTGGCGACCTGTGAAAAGTACTGTGTCATACTTTGAGGGTGCCGCGTGAAGAAGACCGTCTCTATCGCCGGAGCCGCTGCGCACTTCAAGTGCAGCCGCCGCACGATTGAGCGGTTGCTGCGTTCGGGCGAGGTCAAGTCTCGGCGTCGTGGCAGGTGTCAGATGGTCAACCTGGAGAAGTGCCGGGACGCGCTGATGAAGCACGGCAAGATGGCTTTGCCGGGTAAGGAGCCTGAGATCCCGCCGGAGGTTGCGGAAGCCATTGAGCAGGATCCGTCTGGGCTACTGGTCGAGTTGGCCTCGGACCCCGCCAAGGTGGCGGCGATGAGCCCTGCGGTTGCCCGGGTAGTTGTCAATGCATGTGAGGCGGTGAGGCGGGAGCGGGACGCCGAGCGTAAATCGGCGGGGTTGCTGAAGCCTGAGAAGTTCGTTCAGGACCTGCGTGGGGCGGCTCAGTTGTGGATCGATCATGCCGAGAAGGACGGGGCGGCGCGTCTGTCAAAGCGGATTGTAGCACTGCTCAAGGAGCATTTCTCAGTCAACCTGTCGAAGCACGCGGGGGCGTTGAGCATCCTCGAAAACGCGATACTGGACGATGTGCAGATTTGGCTCAACGAGTTCAGTCGCTCAATTGATGAGCGATGCGAGGCGGTTAAACCGAAGGAGTAATCACCGAATTGGAGGATAGCACTGATGAATGATCGACCGATCCTGTTTTCGGGCCCTATGGTGCGGGCTATTCTGAGCGGTGCAAAGACGCAGACGCGGCGGATAATGAAACCGAAACCAGACCATTGCCACAGAGATATACTGAACGGCAACAAGAACTGGTATCGGCTTTTGCCGCAGTTGGGCGAAAAGCAACTGAAATGTCCATACGGCCAGCCCGGTGATCGGCTGTGGGTGCGCGAAACGTGGGGATGTTTTGACTACAGCCACGATCAACGGGCCATTGCATATCGGGCCGACGGGGACGACGGCGGCTGTACGTGGATTGAAATACCAAAGGAGTACCACCATTTCGGCGCGATGGGCGAGGAAGACTTGCCGCAGTATTGCCCTGCAAACGATAAATGGCGGCCATCCATCCATATGCCGCGCTGGGCATCCCGCATCACGCTGGAAGTAACTGAGGTGCGAGTGGAGCGGATACGCGATATTGACCCGACTGATTGTTGGGCAGAAGGAATGCCAATGGAGCGAAGGCGAGACGAGATACCTCACCTTGTCGAGTTTCTGTCTGGCGGTAAAGCAGATGGACTAAGACCTAAGCTTGGGCCTTGGTACACCGTAGACCCTATACCAGAATTTAGAAAGCTCTGGAATTCCATCAACGCCAAGCGCGGCTACGGATGGGACGTGAACCCGTGGGTATGGGTTGTGTCGTTCAGGAAGTCAAGTTATGGGGTGAGCTATGGTAGCACTCGCGCAACCTGACCTGCACCTCGTCTCACGAGCCTTCACGGGTCTTCGCGTTAGCGTCCCCGAGGCCCGGGTTCCCCTGCGACCGGAGAGGCGCGAAGAGTGCCGCTACGACCTGACTCGTTTTATTCAGGTCTATTTCCCATATTTACGGACGCTGAATAGGTGTCAACAGGCGTTTGCTAATGACCTTCAGGATCTAATCCTATCGGGTGCCCCGCTGAAACAGCTCAAAGCCTTGGCCGCTCCCAGGGGAGGCGGTAAGTCCACGATCTGCCAGCTTGCGATCCTGTGGGCTGCGGCATATGGGCATGTTAAGTTTGTGATGGTGCTGGCTGCTAATAGAGGCAAGGCCGAAGAGCGTATCGGGTCAATCAAAGAATACGTCCTCCAGAACGATTTACTCGCCGAGGACTTCCCCGAGATTTGCCAAGTGGTGAGGGACTTCGGCGGGGATCCTCGACGGGCCCCGCCTGCGTATCCTTGGGCAACCCTCGAAATCCGCTTCGCAAACGGCGTATGGATCACGGCTGCGGGGATCGACGGGGCCATCGCCGGGGCTCTTCGAGGGGACGATAGGCCTGACCTGATCATCCTTGACGACATTGAGGCTGGGACGGACGTGGATTCAGAGGCCGAATCGGGCAGGCTCCGCAAAAGGCTAAACGAGGCCCTGGCTTTGACACCTCAACAGGGGACCTCGACGGTGATATTCGTGGGGACTCTCAAGAGCCAGGACTGTCTGAGCGCCGAGCTGACGGACGCCAGGCAGAACCCAGCATGGCGCGGAGGGCGCTACAGAGCGCTTGAGAAGCCCCCGGTGCGTGAGGACCTGTGGGAAGCGTTCATGGGGATACTAAAGCCGAACGACCGAACAGGACGGCCAGATCAGATCAAGGACGCTATTGAGCCGGGAAACCTGACGGACGAACAGGTCGCCGCTGCGCTGGAATTTCCCCTCGAAGCATACCAGAAGCTTACTGACGAGCACAAAGCGTCTTATGCCTTCTACGCCGCAAACCGAGAGGCGATGGACGAAGGGGCGCAAGTGCTGGACGCGGGATCAATGCCCCTGCGCCGAATCTACGAAGAGCGGGCGATTCTTGGCGAGGTCTACTTCCGCTGCGAACTCCAGAACGATCCCCCGCCACCGCCCGACAAGCTTCAAGCCCTACAGCTTGAGGCGCTACAATCCAGAATGATCGGCGTCCCCCAAAGGACCGTGCCGGGGTGGGCCGATGTCGTGCTTGTCACCTGCGACGTGGGGTTGCGGTCGATCCACTGGGAAGCCTCGGCGTGGTCGCTGGCCCGGGAGTGTTCCATCGTGATCGACTGCGGGATGGCCTCGACGGGGCTTGGCGCGGATGGAGCGTGGGAGTTGGCCCCGGAAGGCTCAAAGGCCTCGCTAATGGAGCGCGGTATCAGACAGGGGCTCGACAGGGTTTGGCAGGATACTCGGGCAACCTACGCCAGACTCGACGGTGGTGAGATTGTGACGCCCTACGGGGCTGTCGATATGGGCGGTGGCACTGGTCGGGCGATGATCGAAGAAGGGGATGCGGCCTGGGCGAAGGTCGTCATCGGATGGTGTGCCGCCCGTCAAGGCCGATGGTTCGCCGTTCGTGGGGCCCCGTCTTGGTCTGAGGGGCTGCGCAAGCTGGCGGGAGATGGCAACTGGGCCTATAATGAGCGCGGGTTTATTACGATGCACAGCGGATACTATAAGACTCGGCTATACGACGCTTTACAGATGCCGATATTTGACAAGGACGGAGGGGCGCATATTCCGGCCGTGGGGAGCCGTGCGTTCAACTCGAATATCCCCGACGCCTACCTGCGGCACATGATGAGCGAGGAGCGGGACGCTAAGGGGAAATGGGTGCAGGTTGCAAGACAGAATCACTTTTGGGATTGTGCGTACATGAGTTTTGCGCTGGCCGACATACGCCGGAGGCGGCCGATGCAGGCGCAGCGCAGGGAGCGAAGGGGAGCCCCGCCGAAGTGGGGCAAACCGATACGGAGGAGATTCTGATGATTGTGTGCTCAAGATGTCAAACAGAGTTTACAAACGACAGGCAATTTGACCAGCATATACTGTGGTGCAACCCAAGCTCCCTGTCGAAAAAAAAGAAAAAGATACTGGAGGATCAGGTCGCACACGACAATCAACTGGCTAACGAACGTTTAAAAGCGCGAGGGAGGAGATTCTGATGATAAGATATTCACTTGATGAAGTTATTTCATGGAGAATGGCTCCAGCTTACAAGCCAGACTATCTCCAGAAACTGTTTAAGCGCCGTAGCAAAGTAGGCATTCTGGATATTCTGGTGGCAGAGTATATTCCGTGCGAACACGCCCTACGGGCGGCACTCCACGCCATGACGGAAAAGCAGAGAGAGGCATTTGCGAGCGAATGTCTAAAATCTAGCGTTGAATTAGTCGGTTTCAAGGTAGTAAAAAACGGTCCAATAAGTAGTAAGTGTCGTATCAAATTATTAGAAAGTGTTGTGAGCGCATTACGAGAAAAGCGGGACTTATGGGCCGATGGATATTACGCGGCGAGCGGCTACGTGGACGCATATAGATACGCAAAAATAGCAAATGCAGCGATGGTTTCTGCCGCCGAAGACGTGAGGCAAGCATTGATACTCTTGGCTCTAGCCGGAGAGATTGGGTAAAACCACAGGGAGGAGAACACGATGGGCAGACCAAAGGGCAGCAAGAACAAAAAGACTCAGCCAAAGCCTGATCCGGTTGAGGTCACGGTGAACAGATCGGATACGACCGACACGCCGAAGACGGTTACGATCCAGTCTGAGCGCCATGAGCTTGCGGCGAATAAGTATCGGTCTCACCGGAGCCGTGTGCCCAATACCGAGAAGCCGCAAGTCAGCGGGCCTACATTCTGGACGAGCCTTACGCCCCACATGCGGACTCGGTATCTAGGGCGGGCGGGCTGCCTGTTGCAGCACACCGCCTGGATTGACTGGGACGATGTTCCGCCCAGGTTCAGGGACGCCGTCAAGGCGATGATCGATGCTTCGTGCGAAGAGGGAAAGGCGAAACAGGAAGCGGCTAAGAAGGCCGAGATTGGGTCAATCAAGGCGACGGTCGAGATTCCAGTATTCGACGATGGGCAGATGGGCACGATCCGGGTTGACGGGCATCTGGCCCCGAGGCATCGCAAGATCATGCACCGCATCCGCATGGGCATGAGGCGCAGCGGTGTCGCTTTGGCTGATGGTCGATACGTGTCGTCGTCGGCTGATGTCCTGCGTAAGCTGTTGGAGATGATCGATTCGGGCAACGGAAGCTCGGATTCAATTTAGGCGGTCTTTTCTGGATTTGGAGAACTGCATGGGTGTTGTTGAAGAATTACTGGCTTGCGAATGCGGAGGTGCGCACGACCGAAGGGAGTGTAAGGATTATCTTGTGTGGCGTAACCGCTTTGACCGCATAGCAGATAGCCAAATGTGCGCGGGCGCTCGCATCATTCAGCTTGAGTGTTTACTGAGGGATCACGGCGTAGAGATACCAGATTGGCCCGTGAATCCACAGTCAAGTTAGGTGGGTGAACTTCGATGAATGACTCTGAGATACCGCGTCATAAAAAGCGCAAACGCAAACAACGAAACAGACCATTTTTGGTCCAGATACGGTATCCAGATACGCCTTGGGGCTGGCTTACATACGCAAGATTTTCCGACAAAGCGCGGAGAGACCAAGCCATTACTGCACTGAAGAAGTCGAAGAAGTATGCCGAAGTGAGGGCGGTTGATAAGCGTAAATCATAGTGAGCTATAATGCAATCTGTGATATATCATTATGCCGATTTGTCCGAACTTCCGCACAACGGGAGTTCGGAAATCTATTGAAATTCCAATAAACCGTGGTTGGCTACCCGTAGTTTGCGAGTAAGTCGCAAGCAACGGAGCCGATAACGTGGCGCTCAGCTCTTCCTCGACGGTATCAGACGCGCTCGACCAGATGGCCGATAACCTACGCTGGAGAGGTGATTCGTCCAAGTGCGTTCTGTTCCTAGAAGCTATCGAGTTTTTAATCATCAAGCAACCCGCGAGTATGGCATTCGCCAACCGATCCCTGACCCAACGAGACCTCAAGGACATGCGCGAGGAAGTCTCGACGCACCTTGACGCCATCGGCGGGTCATCCAGACGCACGAGCTTCGTGCAAGCGAGGCCACTGTGAGTGGGTATAACGGAGTGAAGCGTTCGCGCTTCAGCGCCTTCGGCTATCACGCCGCAGATGAACAGCGCACGTCGGGGCGCGCAACCCCATACGGCGGCTCAGGCGACCGGCACGACCGATACGACCGCAAGCTTCTTCGAGACATGTCGCAGGCTTTCGACCGCGACAACCCGATCCTGAACGCCGTCATCAGTCGCGCTTGTGACAACATCGTCGGTCACGGCTTCAACTTGCAGATGAACACGGGCGATGAAAAGCTAGACCTCGAAATTCAAAGCCGGTGGAAAGCCTGGTGGAAAAACCCAGAGGTCCGCAAGCTGGACCGGGGATGGCAGGTTGAGCGGAGCACGCTCGCGTCAGTCATGCGGGACGGCGACATCGCCGCGATCAAGCTCTTTAGCGGCGACTTCCAGATGATCGAATCGGAGCGGATAGACCGCCCCGGTTCCTACATGCGCAACGCCCACGGGCGCGTCGAAGATGGCATTCAGCTTGGCGAGCGGGGCGAACCACTCGGTGCGTGGGTGTGCGACTACTCGGACAGCGGCATGGTTCAGGTGCAGAAGGGCCAGTTCTACGACTGGGCCAAGCTTGTATTTGTGGCCAATCGCCGCCGCCTGTCACAGACACGCGGGATGCCTGCCGGAATACCCGTTTTCCCCATGATCCATCGGCTCTCCGAGGTGCTCGACGCGGAGGCCGTCGCGTGGCAAATACTTTCCCGCTTCGCCGTCGCCATCAATCGCAAGGGCGGCCCCGAGCAGGCCTACAACGAATCCACAGAGCTTGAAGGCCTGCCGAGCAACGTGGGCAAGGAAGAACGCCCGGAACGCTCAACGGACGTAGGTCACGCCATTCTTTTCCACGGCGAGCCAGGCGAGGAACTCAAGGGTATCGAGCGCAACATCCCCGGGGCGAACTTCCCCGACGCCGTGCGTATGTTCTTGCGACTCATCGGTATGCCGTTCGGAATGCCGCTTGAGCTTCTCCTGCTCGACTTCAGCCAAACGAACTACAGCAGCGCCAAGGCGTCTCTTGAGCAGGCCTATCGCGCCTTCAAGGCGTGGCAGCGTTTGCTCTGGGAGAACTTCCACGATCCGCTTTTGGAGTGGAAGCTGGCCGAGTGGTATGGTCCAGAGTTACTTGAAAAGGCCAATCACAAGTGGCTCGTCCCCGAGTTCCCTTGGCTGGATCCGCTCAAGGAAGCTCAAGCCGCTGGCCTGTCTATGGCCCTTGGACTGCAAACGCACAGCCAGGCTATCGCAGGGCGCGGAGGTGATCGGGACGACTGGCTCCGTGAGCGGCAGAAGGAATACGTCAGCGCCTATCAGGTACAGCAGAACGTGCTAAAGGCGACTGACAATAAGGTCAATATCCCGATTGAGCTGCTCGTTGGGCTCAACGATAAGATCCTCGCCGAAGCGGTCAAATCCGAAGTAGCCGACAAGCAGGCCGCATCAGCCGAAGATTCCGACAGCGAAAACGAGGGGGCCGAGTGATGCCTCAGGAAAGCTTGTTTGACAACACCATTGAGACGATTGAGCCGAAAGGTGCCACGAAAGCCCCATCGTTTTTCCGTGCCGTCGCACTGCGCCGAGCGCCCCGCCGGGTAGATCGCTCGAAAGGCGTCATCTACGGCTGCGCAGTCTGCACCAAGGGCGAGGCACTAGGACATGATTTTTGGTGCGATGACAAGTTTCTCGATCAGCTTGTCAAGCTTGGCAATAAGCGCAAGCTCGGTGTGAAGTCTCGTTTCACGCATCCCGGGCTGAGCGGCGATGGCCTTGGTAAGCACCTCGGGCGCGTGCGTAGTTTCGTCCGAGACGGCGACGTTGTGCGCGGCGATCTGCATATCGCGTCGGTGGCGAGCAAGTCACCCGATGGTGATCTTGCGGATTATGTCATGTCGCTTGCCGAGGAAGATCCCGAGGCGTTCGGGAAGTCGATTGTCTTTAGTCACGACTACGGAGCCGAGGATCTGTTTCTCTCCAAGAACCGCAACGAAGACGGAGATTTTCAGTCTCCAGACGAAGGCAACGTCAACAACTACCCACACGCTCGCATGGCGCAGCTAAGGGCCTCTGACGTAGTTGGAGACCCGGCCGCTAACCCGGGCGGGTTCTTCAGCGCCGATACGACCGAGGAGCTGGCAGCCCGGGCCGAGAGCGTGTTGGCCTATGCTTTTGGCTTGTCCGAAGACGAGCCGACATCTGACGATCTTGGTGGCATTCATCCTGAACGCCTCCGCACGTTCGTCGCCTCATTCGCCGAGCGTCACGGCATCAGGATTGACGCGGAGGAGCCTGAAATGGCAGACAAGACAGAGCAGCTCCAGGACGACGAGAAGGACGAAAAGAAGGACGAGGAGCAACAGGAAGAGGAGAAGAAGGACGAAGAGCAGGAGGAGAAAGAAGAGGAGCAGGAAGAGGAAGAAAAGGAAGACGACGAAAAGGCATCCTCGAATCTTTCGGCTCTCCGCTCAAACAAGACATTCGGCAAGGACGGAAACTTCGTTTTTGAAGCCCTTGAGAGTGGCTGGTCGGTGGACAAGGCCGAGACTGAATACCTGCGTCGTCAGGTCAAGGAGCGCGACAGCGAGATCGCCAAGCTCAAGAACTCGGCTCCGGCTGCGGGCTCCAACGTCAAGAACGATGGCGACTCGGCATTCGACTTTATGGCAGAAGCCAAGGCGCTGGCCAAAGCCAACAACAGCACTGTAACGCAGGCGATGAAGCAGATCGCACGCGAGAAACCTGAAGCCTACGCTCAGTGGAAATCGGCTCGGAAGTAGGCCCCGTGTTGTCCGTCTCGTGACGGACAGGGATAGAAACGGAAGGAGAACAAGAGATGGCTCAGTACACAGACAGCGGGGTCAAGGCCTTTACTTCAGGCGAGTCCCTGGAACCGAATCGGCGCGTGAAGTTCAATTCTTCGCGCCAAGTCGTTTACGCAGACGCCGACGATGTCGGCATCGGCATCACTCGTGGCGACGAGGCCTGCACTAGCGGTGCGCCTGTGACCGTTGCGTTGTGGTCTAAGGGTGGCACGTTCAAGGTCGAGGTTGCCGGAGCTGTGACCGCCAATGACATCCTGTACTGTAAGGACGATGGCGAGTTCGACGACGACAACGGCTACGGCCCCGGCTGCATGAAGGCGCTGGAGACGGCGACTGCGGACGGCGACATCATCGAAGCGGTCTACATCGGCCCGAAGACCTCGGGGCTGATCTACGCCGCGACGGCCGATTCGAGCAACATCACGAATACGACCGACGAGACGACCTACGATAACGCCACCAAGACCATCGACGGCTCGACGCTGCTCGACGGTGACGTGATTCACATTGTAGCCTCGTTCCTGGCGACCGACCAGAACTCGACCGACACGCTTCAGAACAAGATTTACGTTGGGACTGAAGCGGTCTTCACGAGCCCGGCTCTCGACGTGAACGCAGACAACGACATCAGCGTCGTTGACATCTACGTCACGGTCAGGACCGGCGGGGCGTCCGCATACCTCACGGCCTGCGGGTTCTACTCTCCGTTCCAGGCTGCGGCGGCTGCGCCTGCCGAGGCGTGGACGCTATCGGCTGCGGCTGAAGACCTGAGCAGCGACGTGACAATCAAAGCTACTGGCACGTGGTCCGTAGCGAACGCAGGCAACAAGGTGGAGGTTGAAAACTTCATCGTCCAGGTCATTCGTCAGTAGGTGTTTCGCTCCCCGAGGGGGCACGGCTCGGCCGAGTCGGTGTCAACCGCCTAGACACGCGCCCCCTCGGTTAATCAAAGAGTTAGGCGGGCAGATTGCCGGGACGGGCGGCCTGGCCAGAGACAACAGGAGTAGAGGCCATGCCTACTTACTCGGGTACACATGCCGCGCCGCGAATTGAGTTGGGCGTGGCCATGAAGGAGTTCATCCAACAGGCCGATGAGTTCATCGGGCACAGAGTCCTACCCGGGCTTATGGTGCCCAAAAAGACGGCTAACTTCAGCAAGCTTGAACGTGAAGGCTTCCTGCGCACGTGCGACGTGAAGCGGGTGCCGCGATCCGGCTACAACCGGGATACCTTCTCGGCTGTCGATGACAGCTACGCTTGCATCGAGCGCGGCCTTGAAGGTCCGCTTGATGACGACGAGCGGGAGTTCTACATGGGCGACTTCGACGCCGAGGTCGCTACGGTCGAGACGATCACGCGCCGGGTCCTCACGGACTACGAGAACGACATCGAGGCCTCCGTTTTTAATACGAGCACTTGGACGGGGGCCAGCCTGACGACCGCCGTCAGCACGGAATGGTCTACGACGACATCGAACCCGATGAGCGATGTAAAGGGCGCAAAGGAATATGTGCGCTCCGCGACCGGGATCGACGCAAACACCCTGATCATCTCCAAAAAGGTCTACAACAACCTGCTCGTGAATGAGTACGTTCTGGAGCGGTTGCAGTATGCGGTCGTGACCAATCAGGGAACGGTTGAAAGCAACCTGGCCAGCATCCTCGGGCTCGAAAAGATCCTCGTTGGCAAGGGGGTCTACAACAGCGCCAAGGAAGGCCAGACCGCCTCGATGACCGACATCTGGGATGACGAGTACGCGATGGTGTGTGTGACGGGCAACGAAGGCGACAACCTGATGGTTCCTCAGTTGGGCCGAACGTTCATCTGGAGCGCGGACGCTCCGGTCGAAGCCGGTGGATGCCTCGTTGAGCAGTACCGTGACGAGAAGGTGCGCGGCGACGTGTACCGAGCCCGGATGCACACCGACGAGTTGACCTTCGACTCGGCCTACGGTCACCTGTTGAGTAACATCACAGCTTAGTCTGCGGGGATGACGCGATAGATTGAGCCCCGGGGGCGAGTAAGCTCCCGGGGCTTGGGAGGAAAGAAAATGGGAACGATTTCAAGGCAGAACAGCATCGGGACGCTGGTGTCAAGCGTCGGTGCTCTCGACACGGCCAACGACACCGCTACCACATCGGTTGGCACGTTGGTCAGCACGGCCAACAGCCTGATCACAGTAGCCGATACGGCTGTTGATTCGGTTGGAACTCAGGCTGGAAGCGTCGGCACGCTGGTTGCAACCTGCACCTCAACCGTAACGGCTCAGGCGGGTTCGGTGGGCACGCTGGTCGGCAGCTCGCTGGCCTCTCACCTGTCCACGCTGGAAGCCAAGATCGACTCCGTAGGCGTGGTAGCTGCTGGATGATGATCGCGCACTTCTCACCCTTCGCGCCTGGAGCGTGTGGCCTTTACGAGGCTGCACGCGACTTTGTGCGAGCAGACCGGCTCGCCGGTCGTGACGCGGAGTTATGCGTTGTCCCGTACAACGGGGCTCCGCTTCGCGTGGGTGAGAATGACGACAGGAGCGGGGAGCGCGTAACGGCCCGATCCTGGGAGGAATGCAAGGACGCCGATCTGTTCGTTGTCCACGGGACCTACGTCGATGCGTGGCTTGCTAAGACGGACGCTCCGGTCGTCGTCGCTTTGCATGGCAGGCCTCAAGCCTGTTTCGTGCCAGAGCAGAAAGACCCCGACCGTAACGCCTTCTCGTTGATGCTGGACTTCGCTCGCTATCAGCGCGTTAAGGTCCTGCTCACGATGTGGCGCGAGCATATGCCGTATTGGTCGCAGTTCATGCCGGAGGAGAAGCTTGTCACCAGCGAAGATCCTCCGATTGACTGCGAGATGTTTCAACCACACGGGGTTAAGCTTGACATACCATCCGATAAGCGCGGTCGGCGCAACCTGCTGATCTGCGATTCGTGGCGCGAGGATGTCGATTGCTTCGAGGCCGCGATAGGTGCGATCCATGCCGCATGTCGAGTGCCCGGGCTGAAGGTGCATTTCTTCGGCGTCGATCACAAGGACGGCAAGCCCCCGCATTGCTGGGAGCACATCTTTTCGGCCCTTCGCAATTTGGATGCATTGGGGCTCGTGTCTGGTCGCATCCTTGAGATCGCCTCGGTCTACCGCGCAATGGATGTGGTGCTTTCCCCCCACAGGATCGGGGTCCGCACGATTGGGGAGGCGCTGGCGTCCGGTGTCCCTGTCGTGGCCGAGGCGGGATGCAGGTACACTCCCTACACGGCGCAGATGCAGGATCCCGAGTCGGTTGCCGAGATGGTAGAGCGGTGCATAGGAGATTTGGACAGCGACGGAGCGGGCACGCGGGCAAAGGCTCGTATGCAAGCGGTCGCGCATTTCGGGCTAAAGCAGTTCGGGGAGAAGTTGACGGGAATCTACGAAAAGGCCCTGCGCTTGCCGCTCACTTGTGAGACGGTTGGCGAGATCAAGGAGAGTGCATAGATGAGCCTCAAGAGAGCGCCACACGGAGTCCCCGCCCTTTACCCGAGCACGGTCCAAAAGGTTAGCTACACCGACAGCAGCGCTGCTTGTACCAATGCCTTTGGCGACGACACCGAGGTAGTCAGGATCGTTGCAACGACTGCATGTTATGTGCAGTTTGCCGCATCGCCAACAGCTACAAGCTCTGACTTTTACCTGCCAGCCGATGCCGTAGAATACTTTAACGTCACGCCTGGAACAAAAGTAGCTGCGATCCGCGTATCAACCACCAGCGGGACTTTGTGCGTTTGTGAAATGGCCTAGGGGGTCAAGATGATCATTAGAGCTGGCCGCCTGATGGCTAGTGGTCTTACCAAGACGCCCATTCGTAATATTTTGAACATCGCTGGCGTTGGCGGGCTGACGAACAACTGCACGCACATGCTCTGTCCGCCGAAGCGCTGGGCGGATGGCGATCAAGACAGGGCGCATTATTTGCATCTTGGGACGGGTGGCGATCAGGAAACGACACTCACCGGCACGATGGACCGGCAAGGGCAGGTTACGGGCGGGCATTGCACTTGGTCGCCGTTTACGAACTGCGCAGAAGAGTTCTCTGTAATTTGGGACAATGCGGGAACCAAGGTTGTTGCGTTCACGGCAGGATTTGACCGCACCTTGACGAGCGCGGAAAGAACCGCGCTATCCCAAACGTCATTCTGGGACCAGATTTTTGCAGGGTCCAGTATTGATTCTGCTGACTGTTCGGCGCTTTACCCATATCTGATCCCCGCATATCAAGGGCTGTTCGCGTGGTTCGATGCCGCTCAGATTTCTGGGCTGTCTGACAGTGATCCGGTTGCGACGTGGCCGGATAAGTCAGGGCAAGGCCGTGACGCGACCGAGGCAACGAACCGTCCGGCCTACAAGACGAACATTTTGAACGGCCTGCCTGCCGTGCTGTTTGATAATACAAACGACATTCTTCAAACGGCCAGCGTCGATATGTCGGGACTGTCCAAACTTTCAATAGCAAGTGTGTTTTCCTTAAACGGCGCGGCTGCGGATAGGATGGTTATGGAATATGGGGCCAGCTATTCAACCATTGGCTGGTGGGCTTTGACACCCGAAGCCGCGACCGGGAAGGTTAATCTAATAACTGGGAACAATACGCCTTTTTCGTCATACCAAACCGACCGCGTGGTATCAACGACGCCGGTTGTATTGGCCGGACTGATAGACCGCACGTTAAGCAGTGACGAGGTTTCTTTATATACGAATGGGACGTTAGAGGGAAGCCGCCCATATAACGGCAACACATCCGGCGGTTTTGCAGCCGCAACGCCTCTGAAATTGGGCGCGCGCGCGTCTGGTGTGTTGCCAATGAACGGCTACTTTTACGAGGCAGCCGTATATCCCGAGTCTCTGTCTGCGGCACATTTTGCAAACGTAGTGGCGTGGCTTCAGCAAAAGTGGAACGTTTACGACGTGGAGTGAGTGGAGATGGTCATGCTGAGTGACAACGCATACACAGACGCCATTTCCCGCAGCGATGGGGGCACTGCGATCCGCACGTCTCAGGGTGCGCGGTTACTTTACCAAACGGCTGCGACCAAACTTTATCTTGAACATTACAACGACATTTATAGCACCTACCCAACGTTTGGCGATATAGGAGTCAGGAAGGGTGGGGCTGACGTTGATGCGGTCGAGCCAACCGCCGATGGGACGCAACACAGCGTGCTGGATTTACCAGCAGGTAATGGCGTGGTTGAGATAATCAACAGCCTACAGAGCAATCCAGCCGCAACACGTATCGGCTCTTTTGCCTGTCGCGCCTGCTTCAACGCACTGGCCACGCTCCTAAATGGCGCGACGTCGCCGCGTTTGATCATGTACGGCGATAGCATTATGGCGGGAGGTAATGCTGATGACCCGTCTCTGGAGGGCGTGGCCCAGTTGGTGCGCAATGCTTACAGCGGATCGCTAATTATTGAATCCTTTGGATACCGGACGCTTTATATGGATTGCCCCGATGCTGCGGGCCGAACTGCATTTGCAGCGTTTCTGGCGAGTCTGTCACCGGATACAATATGGATTGGCATTGGTAGAAACGATTGGGCGCTTGAGCGTTGGAGCGCGTCCGACTTTGGCACGGCCTACGCAGACTTGCTGGATAAGCTAAATAGTAACCTGCCCGGCGCTGAAATCTATTGCCAAAGCCCGCTGGTGAACACATCGGAAGTGGCAAACACGTTTGGGGACACGTTGGGCGATTACCGCACGCCAATCAGTACGGCTGCGGCTGCAAGAGATTACTGCACCTACGTTGAAGGCGAGACCATTTTAACAACGGGCGATCTGGCAGATGGGGTTCATCCGTCAACGGCTGGACATGCAGTGTGGGCCGAAGCGGTAAAGACCGCTCTGGGATTGTCCAGCTAGGAGGAATTAACGGGATGGCAGGACGAGGACTGGAAGCAGACATTGAGGAAGACGAATGAATCCTCGCAACGTCTATAGGTTTTCCAACCGCGTTTTATGCCGGTCCACGCCCGTGCTACTGGAGGGCGATATAGAGCGACTGGTCAATGCGATGGACTGGGCCGAGGCCTGTGCGGTGCTGTTTTCAGAGGCAGAGGGCGTGCCGCTCCACGCCCGGGCCTGGGATGGCGAAGCAGAAAAGGTGCGGATTCCGCGAAAGCTTGAAGTGTTCAGGGATTCCGAGGAGCTAGCCGAGGCGTTGGCGGCCCCCGAACGTGAGCGCGGCGGGACCGTGGTAGCGCGAGTTGATTTGGATGCAGGGGTCGTCTACCTCTCCGACAAAGACGCCTTGAGTGACCTTTACGTCGAGCTTGGCAAGTGGTTTTTCTACCAGCACTCAACCAAGTGGAGAAGCGCAGAGCTAAGATTGGCCGAGTCGTTTGCTGATTACTGTGAGGACTGACATGGCGACCAACAACGACAGGGCCCTGACTTGGAAATGGTTGGCCGGTGTTACGCTGACGCTACTCATCGGCTCATTTGGGCTGCACTACAGGGGTATGTGTGAGGCGATGGAGAAGGCCGAGGTGCGTGATACTGATGCTTCACTACGACTGCGCGAACTGGAGCGCCAACGCAGCGCGGATGCCGAGTGGCGCAAGGCGATCAGTAAGCAACTCGATCAGATTGTCGAGGAGCTGAAAAGGCGACCGTAAAGGAGAGAGCGATGAAGAGTTGGAAAACGACGGTGTGTGGGATTTTGGCGCTCGTGATTGCCGTTGCAACGGCAGCCAAGGCGCTGTTGGACGGAGACCCCAACACGGTCCCTAACTGGGAAATCGTTGCCGGTTCCGTGATGGCGGCTATTGGGCTGTTTGTAGCACGTGACAACGACGTGACCAGTGAAGACGCCGGGGTCAAATAGTGAATTCGCTGGCCGCGATTGTCGGCAGCTTCGTGGGGGCTGTGCTTAAACAGTGCGCCCCCGTGCTAGTGGAGATCCTGTCAAATGCAATCCGTAAAGCTATGGCTGATACCGTTGAGGATGGTGCTGCCGATCCCGCTCTTACTGATCGCCTGCGCGACAGGGTGCGGAACTCGGACCGTCTACATCAAACCGGGCGATCCGGTGAGGCTCCGAAAGACGATTAGCGGGGCCGAGGTGTGGGCGCAGGACAAGGACGGAAAGTGGGTGGCTGGCAGTGTTGATCTATCCGAGGGATGGTATGTGCTGCCGGATCCAGGAGAGGAGCCCCAAAAGTGAGAATGCTCGCTATTCTCCTCTTTGCATTGTCTGCCATTGGCGCTGAGTCAGGCGTCGTGGTCCGATGCGCACTTGAGATAAAGGACGCTCAGCACATCCTCGACGAAGTGGACGTTCTGTCTAATAAATCCCCATTGCCCTACAAGGTCCAAGTGATCTTGATAGGGAAGACTGACACCGCGTGGTGTGTGTCTAGCTTAGAGCGAGGCTCGAAGCTCATCTACATCATGCCCGTCAGTAAAAAGGAGCAGATTAAGTGTCTGAGGCACGAGTGGAAACACTTGGAGCAGGAGTCTAAGGGTAAGCCATACGACGAAGAAGAGGCTGTTCGCAGCGAGTATGGCAAGCTTTTACCCCCACCGAAAGGACTAGCGAAGTGATGTTTGAGATACTTGACTACATCTTTTTTGGCTGGTGGAAGTGGTGATCGTTCGACGTACTAGCCCCGCGTAGCTTTAGCGCGGGAGAGCCCCGGGTAGCGCCGGGAGAAGAAGGCTTGCAATGGCATCTATCCCCCGTGAACCCGAAGAGCATGTATGTGAGTGGCGCTACTGCCCCGGCTGTAAGCGTCAGACCCCCCAAGAGAAGCGCACTGGCGATTGCCTCTGGACTTGCCCTTGGTGCCACAAGCAGAACTACAACGGAGCGCTAGTCAGCAAGGGAGAACAGAATGGCAAGTGACTTCGAGACTCAGTTTGAGGCGGCTTTCAACTCCCCTGCGGCTGTGCATTTTGCGGAGTCTATACCCTACACTGTAGCGGGCGGGTCAGAGGCTGACGTTACGATGATCCCGCTACGAGAAGAGGCTATCCCTATCGAGGACGAATCCTCGACGGGAACCCACAACGAAATGCCCGCCTACCTGCTGGCGGCTGACGTGACAAGCCCGACAAGCCCATTGGAGGCCACTGGTAGCGGTGTTGATAGCTGTACCATAGACGAGACCACGTGGTACGTCAGGGAACTCATGGAGTCCGATGTCGCGGGATGGCATAAGCTGCTTCTGCAAGACAAGCTACTGCATTAAGGAGAGAGAATCATGTCCTACACAACTACGGCAGATGCGTTTCATCGGCACACGACGAGCGTGTTCAACTCGACGACCATCAAGGACGTCAAGGGCTGCCGATGCTCTTTCGAGGTTCGACGAAATGGCATCTCTGGCGACGGGGATCTCGGCCGCACGGCCAATCCAGCGCAGGGACTGAGCCAGATGACGATCCTTCGGTTCCTCGACGGCAACGGAGTTCAGAGCTACACCGCATCCTCGGCGACTCTGACGCATACATTCGCCAAGGCCAACGGCAACTCAGGAACCTACGCTCAAGCCAACATGCTTCCGGGGTCTCACGACTTCGAGGCTGAAAGCCCCGAGGGCGGTTTTGTTTTCCAACAGGTCTACGATGATGAGGCGGCAACCCCGTCTTACACGATCACGCACTAAGGAGAATGACATGGCGATGAAACCGGGCGCAGAGATCAATCTGACCGAGAAGCTTTGGAGACCCACGGGTAAGGCCGAGGGTGTGTTCTACTTGGGCGAGAAGCCCTCCGTCGTAGAACAACAGAAGCGCCTTGGAGACACGTACTACAAGGTCACGCAGAAGCCCTCGGCGGTTATGGAGGCTATGCGGTATCTTAGGCCCCCGGCCGATGACTGGTATGAGCGATTCCCAGAGTGCAACGGTCATACTGTTGTCGGCAACTTCCAAGGCGTGACCGACCTCAAGGGAATGCCAGCGGAGTTGAAGGAAAAGGCGCTGAAGGAAGGCCGCCCGATCTTGCACATGTTTAGCGCCGATTCGCTGGTCTGCCAGAACGCAGGGGCGCAAGCCGGAGCACTGGTCCGATATTTTGTCTGGGAGATGGTAACGGACGAAATCGCGGTCGTGACGCTGAAGCTTAAGGAGCAGTAGACATGCTGCGTCTATGCGGGTTCGTCTTTTCGTTGCCGCTTGCCGTTGTCGGCTCCATCTGTATTTGGTTGGCTGGCGAGCGGCTACGAGGCGTATTCCTGCGCCGTCTTGGCGTGGATGCAGAGGATGTCGATAAGCCCGATCTGCAATACACGGATTCGTGGCTCGACCTGGGCATCATGGCTCGGGACCTGTTCGACGCGGAATGCCTCAAGCGTAATCGCTTCCCCGAAGTCGAAGTCACGGAGACGAGGATCGACATGGATAGACAGATTGTGTCGATCCACTTCCGGTTGATGAACCCTGACGAAGACTGCGGGGACCTGCGCAACGCAATGGCCCAGAGCGGCGGGTTCCCTGTCCATCCTACGATCCAGGCGCACATCGACAGTAAGCGGATAGCGATGGAGCGCAACTTGAACTCACAGCGGATCAGGAGAATGAAGCATGGCTAACCTCAACTTGGGCGGGGCCAATGCTTTTACGGACATGTCATCCGGTTGTCATCGCTCGGCGGGGCAATATCGCGTATCCGCTCCGCATCCATCGGGCGAGCACAGGGAGGCCCAGTTCAATACGGCCCCGGGCACGGATTACAGGAAGCGAATCGATCACGGCTTTCGGTATCGAGAGCTTGGGCCCTTCCGGGTTCTCTACGTGGATTCTAACGAGTCCGGTTTGGACACACGCATCGAGGCAGACATCACAGCCGTAGGGAGCGGCGGCACTACGCTCACCATGCCATCGGGCACGACCTACGACCACTGCTACCTGGTAAGCGGATACCCAAAGGAGATTCCATTCTCTAGGTTCAAGTCTGAGGCGGGCACGACGTGGTACTGCCTGGTGGATTACATGTTTGAGCAGGATGAAGAGTAATGGCCCGAGATACGCGAAGGTCAGACAAGATGCTGAAGAAAGCAGCCCGCAGGGTGCTTTACTTCAGGCGCGAGGGCAAGGCGACTGACGAAGACGCCAGGGCGGCTCGGCTTGTCTTCCAGGGACGCGCTACGGCAGCCGACGAAGATCGCGTGCTCGGATTCCTGCCCACGGGCGGCAAGTCACGATTCAGGCAACGTAAATCCCGAGGGCCCGAGTATAGCCAGATGGTTCGTTCTGGAATGGACGTTAGCCGGGACGTGCAGTTATTGGACGGTGGAGGGGGGCTGGGCGTATTCCGCTTGGCGAATACTGTAGCCGATGGCATCACGAAAAACCGAAAGGCCATGCGCTCGCTATCCGAGGGGGTGGCTAAAAACCTCGGCAAAGATCCAGCGCTCGCCAGCAAGTTCATCGGGACGCTCGCCAAGTTTGCGCGTCTCGGCGGGTGGCTGGCTGCGGGTGCTGCCGTGGTGGGCGAGGTGGGAACGGCATTCTATGGGCAGATTGAGAAGGGCGCAAAAGCAGGCACGCGACTAGCTGAAACTGTCGCCGGGGCCTCTCCTGCCGACAGGAAGATCATCGAGCAGTATCAGCGGGAAGCCTTGGAGCAAGTAAAGAAGGAGACCGTGTTTTTCACGGGTTCAGGGGACCTCGATACGGCTGGCGCTCAGGGCGATCTAGGCTCGGGGGACCAGTACCTCAGAGGCAAGGAGCGAGAAAAGGCTGAAGGTATTGCGGGACGCGAGATAGCCAGGTTCAATAAGTACCGTCAGCTAATGGCTCAGCGATACAAGATACGGCGTGAAATCAATCGCCGGGCTCGCATGGGGGCAGACGAGCACGAGTTGGCGCAGTACCTCGCGCAACAGGCGAAGGAGTCTCTGGAGCCTTCGAGGGAAGAGATCAAGGCGCGTATGGCGAGCAGATACTACGACCGTACTGGATGGCAACAGGGATACGTGCAGCTCAAATACACATGGTTTGAGTCTTCCCTTGAGGAAGAACGCGAGGCCGCACGGCAGGAAGTGCTCGATAGGCGACTGAAGAACGAAGAGAACTACCAGAAGCGTATGCAGAGACTGAGGGAGCAGCGGGCCACGAAGTTCAGCCCTAAGGAAGAGATGGAGATGCAGATGGCAGCCGACGAGAAGCTTGCGGGATTTAACGGCTTCCGCAGTCGTCATAAGATGGTTCACTTGGATTAATTAGGAGCGAGTAATGGCAGAGGAAATGCAACGACCGGAAGCGGACAACGCGAGCTTCCAGAACTTCAACCCGGCTGAGATCTTTGACCCGGCATCGTTCACGAGTTCGATCTGCCGCTATACCCCAGAGAAGTTCCGCTACAAGGCCCCGGTTGACGAACTGCTGAAGGTGCTCTCGCTGGGGCTCATGGGCCCTTTGGCCATACGGGTAAAGAACGCCAGCGGAGGGGCCTATACTGCGCCCCTGTTGGTCTACCAAAGCGGGCACGCCGGAGTGATTGAAGAAGGCGATGCATCTAATCAGATGTCGTCTTGGGTCATCAACGGCAACACGCTCGAGAATACCTCTCAGGGCCGATTGTACTGGACGCTCACGGACGACGGGGGCACGCACACAGTAAAGCTATACCGCAGCAAATACGAAGACCCAACGGAAGCGACGGACCAGTCAACTAACTTCCCCTCCGGTTCACAGGTAGCCAGCGGGACGGGCGGGGACGGCAGTATCACCCTCAACGAGAGCAATTCAAGCGGCATCTCGGGTAGCGTTACGGTTTCGTATTCTGCCGACGACACGGACACGTCAAACATACTCTATCTCGATGTGCTTGAGGTCACGAAGGCGCAGGCCGATACGATCAGCAAACTGGCAGACTTTGTGCTGCTTGATGATCTGGCAGACGGTGCGCACGGAGTAGCCTACAGGATCGGCGAGAAGACAGGCATTGACACAAGCACCGCGAGTGCTGACGGGGTTGCCGTCTATCTGAGCGACACGCCGGGGGCCCTGGCCTACAGCGCGGGGACCTACGAGCAGCGCGTTGGAACGGTGCTCAAGGACGACGCGACAAACGGAGCAGTAAGATTCCATATCGGGGGGTTCTCGGGCGCGACTGGGATCGTACCGAATGCCGACGCGACCAAGATACTTCCGTTTGCCGCTTACGGGATATGGGCGATTGACGGCGACGGAGCTGAGACTAACGGGGGCGGCATCGTCGGGGATATCACGCTCACTGAGGCTGCTTCGACCTTTGCCAAGGTTGACGACGGTACGAGCTTCGAGGACCTCTCGACCTCCAGCAGTGGGGCGGGGATCACTGCCGACTACCAGCTTGTGCCAGATACGCCGGTCAACGATGATGCCTGCTACTTTGGGCATACGGTTCCCTTCTGCGAACTGGCTCTCGACATTGCCACGGCGGGGGCCTACTCGGGTACTATGTTCACGTGGGAGTATTGGGATGGGGACTCCTGGGAAACCCTAACGCTAGTGCAGGATCAGACCAACTCGGCGAACGACAGCTTTGAGCAGGACGGGGCGATACATTTCATCCCGCCTACGGACTGGGCCTCGACGACCGTTGACAGTCAGGCGGCCTATTGGATTCGAGCGCGGGTGAGTGACGCGACCAAGTTCACGACGGCAGCTATTACAAACTCGAAGGAACACGAGATTGTGACCCCGGGAGACGGGTGGATAGCACCCTGCGACGGGCAGGTTGAGACGATCCGCGCCATCGACGCGGCATCTACGCTGCACACCGCCAATGACATTAAGTTCCTTCTGGTCAACTTTACGACCGGGGGGCATTCTGGCGAGTTGACCTGGGCGCAGGACCAGCGGCAAGACTTCTGGACGCCCGGGACGCCTCTGAGTTTCTCGGACGGGGACGAATTGGGCGTGATTGTCACGCAGGAAGATGGGACCAACGAAGCATTAAACGTGATGCTTGAGCTTGAGATCACACGCTCATAGGGGTTAGACATTGAGTATCCCAACGGCCGCCAGAGTATCCCCTAGCTATCTGCTAAGCAAGGCGCGGATAGAGACGCACGATAACGGGACGGGCAGCTATATCGCCCGGGCGCTTACTAATTGGGGCGGCGCGAACTGGGTGCTGATGGTGGATAACGTAGTCTCAAATCCATTCGTTATTCAGGACGACCGAGACATCACGGTCCCGATCTACTTCAACCCGGGGCAGGAGACTCACTTTATCTATATCATCTGCCTTGGCTGGTGGGGCGATGTCCCTCCGGGTGCGCAGATAGACTTGGTTAGAGCCTACCTCGAAGATGATACCGCCACGGCCCTTGAGGTTGAAATCACGACGGCCCCCACGATTCGAGGAGCCTATAACGATTCAGACCAATTGAGCAACTGGAGCCTGTCGGGACTTCGACGCTACACGAACTGCGAGCGTGTAGAGGAGTGGTCAACGCGGGCTACACTTGGGATTGAGCTTACCAATTCAGGGGGAGACTACACCGTCGATCTGTATCAAGGTACGACTAAGGTCGCAACGGGCACGCGAACAGGCAACGGGACGGTTACGCTTTCGACTGTCGGCAACTCCGGGGTATCGGGTTCGGTTGATGTCGCCTACTCAGCCGACCTTGAGTTAGCGGATGATGCCTATGTACTGGGGACGTGGGCTAAGAGCTTCGAGATCTACGACGATTCAACCCTGATGGACTATGCATACGATAACGGCAAATCCAATCAACTGATGAGACGCCTCGACGATCTGACGGCGGGCAGTTATTCGATCAGACTCAAGAGCGTTTCAGACATCGCCCAGACCTCAAGCTACGGAAGCGCGACGGCAGCCACGATCCCCGTAGTCCCGCCCAAAGTGGAGACGGCAGTCTATAAGACCGGCAACTACACCAACACGGAGATCACCGTTACAAGCCCTACGCCGACATGGACATCAGAGACGGCATTCACGAAGCGTAGCTGGTGTACTCGCACGGCTGGAGCGGGAACATATGCCTTTGAATGCACGACGGCCGGGACTACCGGAGCTGATGAGCCTTCGTGGGATACCACTGTTGGGAACACGACCGCAGACGGTACAGTCACATGGACGTGCAGAAATGAGGTCACGTTTAATATCTACGACTCAGCCATCGATGAGCCGACAGACCTCGATAATATCAACAGCCATAAACAGACCAACGCAGCAGACGGCGATACGTTCGACGTGACGCTCGATTCTCTTGGGTCGGCCTCGGCGGGGATTCGGAGGCTACAGATTTTCTCCGTCAGTAGCGGCGTAGAAAGTGCCACGCCCCTAGTCCTGGAGATCGAATATGACGCCTCAGGGGACGTGCTCCCGGCTGCACCCAACAACCCTACAACGGCCAAAAGGACCATAGACGGCAGAACGGTCACGGTTGCCTATGACTACGATCAGGCGAATGAAGCCTCAACTCCGACTACGGTAAAGATGTGGCTGGTGGCCGAAGGCGGGTCTCCAGACTGGGGCAGCCCCGACGTGTCAGAGTCTATCGCTGCGGCCTCCAACGGGTTTATGAGGGGAACGATTGAAGCCACTGCGGGGTCGGATGGGTTCTTCCAATGGATCGTACGCGTAGCAGACTCAGACGGAGACCTGAGCCCGTCAACAACCCTGAGCGACGAGATCTGGCTTGGCACGACGGCAGACGCCGTGCCTACACCTAGCGTGGAGTATGCTGGCTAATGGCGACAAACAGCACATACACAGGCGTAGGGAAAAACGGCGGCTCAGTTTTGCGGTTGAACCTGACGACTCAGCACAACAGCGACATCTTCATCCCCGATCTGCCTGGTATTGGCCTCGGCGTGCCAATGGAGCGCGTCAGGGTGCCTGAGGTTTACATACCTCTTGGGTCTAAGCCGGGGCACGCAGTGATAGAGATCAGCTATAAATCCACAGGCCGCGCAAACCAGATCGCCCTTGATTCCAGCGGGAGCGCAGAGGGCACGTGGGAAAAGATCAAGCACGGCCAGCGGGTGACAATCGGACGGTCAAGCGGGAGCGGGACACAATCGACCTTTTGGACGGGTCGCGTAGCGATTCCTAATTCAAATATCGATCAGGACACCATCACGCTAACTGCCCTGGATGATCGATGGTCTGTGCAGGATGTGTGCGTTGTTGGCAGATGGGTTGTGGATCCTACGCTTGAGGCTAAGTCGATCTACTGGCAGCAGGGCTGGCCAGCCATCTTCAACCCAGGCGGTCGTCCTAACTGCATGATTTGCCTCGAAGAAGACGAGGGTATACCGGTCCCTGTCTTCTCGCCGTCGCCCGATTACGGACTCGACGCTGGCGAGCATCCCCCGGATCAGCCTACAACGGACAAGGCAGCCTATTGGACGCCGGGGCTCATTTTCCGCTATCTGAGGTATTTTCTCGGGCGTCCTGAGTCGGCTTCCCTCTACACGGGATCAGACAGCATTCACCCGATCAAGACTTTTCCCGACGATGTTGTATGGCCGGTGGAGCTTGCTCAGCATCTCGACGACAACTTCGAGGCAGAGTTCGATGAGGGCAGGGGACAGGGTAAAGGCAACACTGCGGGAAGCGCCAGGAAGGGTGCCGAGCTATCGGCCGACTGCGCCAGCATCCTGGATTTCATGGAGAGTATGCTGGAAACGGCAGGCTGGACGCTCTCTATCGTTCCTGGGTACTCCTCTAACAGTTCAGGAAAACTCCAGTCTCTGTTGACATTCGTCCGTAATTACTGCGCCGAGTCCAAGGGCGAAACGCTATACGTTGTGCGTGGTGATAGCGACAAAAAAGCTCTGCCTAACAGGTGGACAGGGGGGCAGTACCGCGAGGACTCCACAGACGTTGCTACGCGGAATCTGGCCCTGGGGTCTCTCGTGAAGGTCGAGCGCCGGATAGACTCCACTGAGGCCAGCGCGAGTCTCTCGGCGGCTTGGTCAGATGCGCATCTTACAGCATTTAAGGCACGGGGAACGGCTATCTCCGCGTCGAGCCCTGATGACATGGAGCTTCTATTCTCCGAGCACCCATTGGTGTGCGCGGCGTTCAAGATCAATATGGATTTCGCGTTTACCTCTGACACGTCGGAGGAGGCCTACAGTAGCGCCAGACTGGCGAGGCCTATCATGCCCTATCTGTTGTCGTGGATGGGAGGCGAGATTTCAGACTACGTTGCGCAAAGACACCCGATACGCATCGAACGGTCGGACGATGGTACGTCGTGGGAGTTGTGTAAAGAGCTTACGGGGCTTGAGGTCTGGGACGATGGGACTATTTGGGTTCCCGCCCTTCGGCAATTTTCAATGGGCTCAGACGCTGGTAGCTATTGGTGGGATGGGGATGAGTATGATTTCACAAAGTTTGAGGTTTCTAAACTCCGCATGACGGTTGCTATTCCCTGTGACCATCGGCTTCATGCGCTATCGACGATTGCCGAGGATGAGGTTGAAGGAAGGACCGGATACATTAAATCCCCTGACGGCAGGCGACTTCATAAAGACTTCTTGGACACAGGACGGCAGCAGGTGCTCGATCTTCGAGGGCGATACAATCTTTGGGAGCGAATCGACTCGTGGCCATACCCTGCGACCATTAGCGGGCAGACTAAAGCAGATGACCATAAGACCCGCGAAGACCCATTGCGTGATGATTCGCCATTCCTTCAGACACATGGACGAATGCGCCTGCAACTGGACGGGCGGGCAAAACGCGGGGGCCAGTTCACAAAGCCGGGGATTTTTGCGCCCGTCACGCTGGGCGCTCCGATCACGCGAATCGTCTCCGAGAAGGACGGGGGCCAGACCTCGGAGGTCGAGGTCTCCTGCATCAGGTCTGCGATGCTTTACGCAACAGACAAAAACGATCACATCACGACTACCCAGTTTGTGAGTTAAGATCATGTCATGGCTTGAACGCGAAGAGATACGCAAGCCTCAAATCATCGCCCCAGACCTCGGATCTATTGACCGGCCAAGGCTTAACGATGTCGGGAAACGCAGGGCCTACGAAGAGGATGAAGAGTGGAGCCAGGCGCGGCAGTTTGTCACGCCCGGGCTTATCCTTCGTGACAGGGATCCGCAATCCTGGGCCATTTCACTGGACCCCATAGACGAGGAATCAGCGGGGACCTACTACACGGATTATCAGGACATCGAGGACGGCCCCGCCTGTATCGGGTGGCTGTCTGTGCCTGACTGTGTTCTTTACAATGCAACAGACGCGACCGCATGGGTCCAGCTCTGTGAGGAAGACTCCACACAGATCGAGGAGTTCAGGGTTGCTGTTCTATCTGCCTACGGTCCTGACGGAGATGTACTTGGGAAGAGGTGCGATGGGGATACCTCGCCCGTGCTGATTGAGGGCAAAGATCGCCACAAGACGATAGGAAAGCTGCGTTGGAAAGTGACGGGCGGCGATGATCTGTATTTGTCTGTGAGCGGCTCCCTGATCGCGCTTTAGTAGGAGGATGCATGAGCCGACTGTTGAATCAAAAAAAGGTCGTACTGGCAAGACGGCCGGTGAGGGTGTGGGACATCGAGCCCGAGGGTGCCTCCGGCGATGATGCAGAGACCCAGTATTCAGACTTTTTCGATATACCAGAGCCTCACCCTGTCGGTTCTGGATATTTCGGCGTGCCCGGCATGTCCCTTTCGCTGGACGAGGGCGGGAGCCTTCAATCCTATATTGAGTTCTGGGGACCGACTGTTGCCGATGAAGAGGTAGACGAGAAGATCTCCGAGGCCGCGATAGGCTCTCTGTCCGTATCTCCTGAGACGGTAAACATAACAGAGCATGGGCTTCCTGATTTGACCGTCTCCGGCACGCTTAACACGCCGGGGACATACTATTCATCTTGGTCTTCGGCGGGCTCGATTGCGGCGGGATCTGGATTCATCGTTGGAGATGGGTCATTTGGGGCTGACGGAACTTCATTGTGCAACTCAGCGCCCTACGCGATCTTTGCCGACTTCGACTGTGAAAGCTCTCTGACGCTTGAGCTAGGTAACGCTTCGAGCACGGTCGTCGGATCTGTGCCCCTTTGGTCTTACACGGGGAGCGGCGTTTGGGGCGTGGCTACCTACGCCATAGATCACAACATGACGGGCTCGTCTGGTAACTGCCACGCGATCACATGGACGGACACCGTAACGAAGGCACGGCTGAAGCTCGTCTGCACGACCGCAACCAATCACCAGCCAGGAGGGCGTATTGATGACTGCGCCCTGTGGAGTATCAGCTAATGGCCTTTCTGCTAAAGACATACTCCGTAGGCGGCAAAAGCTATTCAGGTGCCCTGCCTACGGGGGCCACTACGCACACTACCGCATGGTCGAACATTACGATCCCGGTCCCTTCGGGATCACCGTTCTACGTCATGCCCGATGGCTTTACAACGACGGTAGAGGTAATTAGCGACAGCGTATCGGCTTACTCCCTCGAAGGTTTGGCTTATCTGCAATTCGCCGACTCGGGAAGCTCGACGATCTTTAGCGTCTATGTAGGACTGATGAAGCCGACAAGCTACTTCACAAACACAAACGTCGTCTTCGAGAATCCATTTTCCTTCGGGACGGCAATCGCCAAATATCGACTCGCTGTCGTGTGGACCGGATCGCGTCCCGGGTCTGGTAACTACACCTATGACTTTTCCGTATCCGGCGGGACGCTCAGGATCTACGAAACGGCGGCAGGCGGGGGCGTGGGTGGAGAGGCTGTCAAAGATTCAGGCATGGCGCGTCCTGCCTTGGTGACGGCTGGGGGATCTGGTCGAACCATGACGAAGATGCGCTACCGTCTTACTCAGTCTGTGGACGATGCGGGCGAATGGTCCGGGACGCCAGTAGGGGACAAGTTGAGACGGTTCACCTAACAGGAGGATCCGAGATGCCGTGCAAACCCGTAAGCGAGACGCTGGTCAAGCAGGCGCGAGAGGCAGTGGAGAAGTATGGGTCCATTGCAGCGGCCGCGAGAAAGCTCAGGATACCCCGCAAGACGTTAGCAAATCGGTATCACGGCGGATCACGCGGGATAGGTGTAAAGACCGTTAAGCCCGAGGATGGTGAGCAAAATGCAGACATCCAGGGAATTACGCTCAGAACAGCCCGCGTAGCTTGCCAGAAGCCGGTTACGAATGACGTAAAGCGCAGGATCTATCGGTTGGAGAAGGGCAAGGGCTTCCCCGTAGGCGTGCTATCTGAGGCGTGGAATGTATCTGAGGAGTGCATCATACGCCACGCCAAAAGACTCGATGCATTCCGCTATGTCGAGGTCGGCCCCGAGCAGTGGGAGCAATGCATCATTCACCCAGACACTAAAACCAATGAGGAGAAAGGGATCGAGTCATGAATGAGAATAAAGGCATTCCCCTCGAAGGAAAAGACACCTCAAACGATCCGGCGATGAAGAAGGTCATCGATGTGCAGGCGAGGATTAAGGAGTTGAAGCGCGAGAACCGGCAACTCCTGAAAGACCGTGAGCAGCTTCTCGAAGAGTATCTGGATAAGGTAAACTCCAGGCCTCTGCCGCCTGCGCCAACTAAGCGAAAGGTTGCCCGGGCCGAGCGGATACGGATCATGATGGGCGATCTTCACGGGATGTATATGGATCGCGCCTGCGCCGAGGCCGTTCTTGCAGATGTGGAGGAGTTGGATCCAGACGAAATAGTCCTCGGCGGTGATATGGCCGAGGTCGGCGGCTGGCTTGCCAAGCATCAGCCTATCGGCTTTGTTGCCTTGAGCGATTATACTTATCAGGAGGATATTAGCGCGACGACATGGTTCTTGGATAAACTCCAGATGGCGGCTCCGCACGCTACAATTCACTACCTGGAAGGCAATCACGAGCAGCGGGTTGAGCGCTGGGTAATGGATCAGACACAGGCTCACAAGCGCGACGGTGAGTTTCTGCTTCAAGCGTTCGGCCCCCAGGCGCTGCTCCGGCTGGAGGATCGCAAGATCCAATACTACAAGCAGGACGGGATTCACGGTAAGGGGTTGCCCCGGGGATGGATCAAGCTAGGAAAGATGTTTTTCGTTCATGAGCTGAAGACCTCGAAGAACGCGGCAATGGATGGGCTGGCCTCAACTGCCGATCACGTGACCTACTTTCACAGCCACCGCAGCGATGCCGCGACGATGGTTTATCCGTCTGTCGGGATGGTCAAGGCGTTCTGCCCGGGCTGCCTGTGCAAGACGCAGCCGATCTGGAGACACAGCAAGCCGAACAGCTGGTCCCAGGGATACGACGTGGACTTCATTACGAAGGATGGCGTATTCCAAAGGATTCAGGCCCCCATCTGGCGGGGAAAGAGCATTATCCATGCGGTGATCGATCGATTTAAGAAGTGAGAGCCGATGGCGAAAAAGAGGCGAAAACAAAAGCCCCTGTCTGAGTACGCAACAAAGCCGCGTGCGTATCATGCCGAGGTGATTGACAAGCCACGCCGGAAACGGAGGCGATCCAATGCTAAACGCAGAAGTCTGTAAGCAGGCTACCTGGCGCATCTCCGTGGACATCAGGGGGCCGAACGCTGAGCTGTCTGCCCTTGAAAACGATCTTACTCCCTACGCTCGCCGTGTGTACCTGAAGGACCATTGGCGTATTTACTGGCGAGATAAGGAGCATCTGGTCTTCGAGCTGCGGAACATCCTTTGGGACGAGGGGGCCGAAGAGGGCATCCGCGACATTCTCGGGAAGCTGACGGCAAATGTGAGGTTCATGGACGATGAGCGAGACTGAAGACTACTGCCCGCAGTTGGACGCAACCCCTCCATCGGAGCCGACTAAGGCCGAGCTGATCGTTCAGCTCTATACCGAGAATTGCAGGCTGAAGCGTCAGGTCAAGGTCTTGCTTCTGGCTGTTCCCTGCACGTGCAAGGCGTGCCCTGAGTGCGAGCCTTGCGAGAGGTGTCAGGCGCTGGCTGAGATGCAGTCTAGCCCCGAGCAGCCCAGTAGCCCTTGACGACTCTCAGATATTTTCAAAAGATCCCGACAGCGATAGGGTATATTGATGGTAGAATGAACCACGGAGCGGAGACTGATTACCATGAAAAAGCGTGGATTTACCCTGATCGAGATCCTGGTCGTAGTAGGTCTGATCATGTTCCTGGCTGCATTCGTGATTGTGGCCGCTGTTCGATTTGGCAACAACTCCCGAAAGAATGCCACGAAGGCGCTCATTCAGAGGGTGGGGCTTGGTTTGAACAAATACTATGGGGAGTATCGCGTATACCCAGCAGAGGTAGATATGCACACGGGTAACATGAGCATCTACGATTTCCTGCATCCCCACATGGAGATCAAAGCCGGAGACATAAGGCAGTTAGACGGAAAGACGTGGCTGTGTGACGCTTGGGGCAACAAGATCATCTATATCGCAAACGAGGCAGGGCATACGACCGGGGGTATGACGGCTAGCGAGCTTGCGATTATGAGGGCTCAAGTCGGGCAATACAGTGTGCGAAGCCCGGGCCCTAACGGGATCGACAAGGACGACGACGATATCACCCTGAGCAATGCGAGCTA
>Ga0316201_10000170_pt1 | contig 31249 bp, 24 predicted proteins | sample CS6wburrow_MG_FD_204516 | JGI IMG/M metagenome (GOLD analysis project Ga0316201, IMG submission 204516) | Coastal sediment microbial communities from Delaware Bay, Delaware, United States - CS-6 worm burrow | ecosystem: Environmental > Aquatic > Marine > Coastal > Sediment | place: USA...
GGGTGCCGCGGCCATTTACCCCCCCCCCTTGTTTATCCTGAATCAAAAAAGCCGGGACGATTGCTCGCCCCGGCTTTTGTCGCTAGTTGCCGGCCTTGAAGTTGGTCCAGGTCCGGGTCCTGATCCGTTCCGCTTTCGACGGCAGCGGATTCAGGGTATACATGGTGGCTACCTGGGCCGGCGTCGGGAACGCCGCGTTACTCGATGTAACCGCCTCGTCGATCATCGGGATTGCATCCTTGTTGGCGGTGGCATACCAGGTGTAGTTGCTGTCATTGGCGGCGACGTCCGGGCGCATCAGGTAGTTCATGAACAGGTGCGCGTTTTCGATGTTCTTGGCGTCAGCCGGAATAACCCAGCCGTCGACCCAGAAGTTCGGTATCGCCGGCAGGAAGAAGTCGAGCTTGACTCCGGTGCCCGCTTCCTCGGCGCCGGACAATGCCAGCAGGCCATCAGGCCCCCAGGTGACGGCAACGCAGAATTCCTTCTGCGGCATGCGCTGGTAGGCATAGTTGTCGAAGGTCTTGATGTAGGGGCGAACCTTGAGCAGTAGTTCCTCGACTTCCTTGTAATGCGCGCGATCGGTCGAATCCGGCGGGTGCCCCAGGTAAGCCAGTGCCATCGGGATAACGTCGGTCGGTGAATCGAGGAAAGACACGCCGCACTTGGCCAGTTCCTTCATGTGCTTGGGGTCAAAAATCATGTCGATGTTGCCGATAGGCGCGTCGGGATAGGTTTCGAGGACCAGTTCCCTGTTGTAGGTTACGCCGTGGGTACCCCACATGTAGGGCACGAAGTAATTGTGGCCTGGATCCCACTTGGATCCTACCTTTGCCATCACGTCCGGGCTCATGTGTTTCATGTTGGGCAGCTTGGTCTTGTCTATCTTGCGCAGTATGTTGCCGCCTTTCATCAGGCGTGCCGCCTGTGAAGCCGCGTGCGAGACCACGTCGTATCCGGAGTTGCCGGCCAGCAGCTTGGAATCGATCGCCTCGACCGAGTCATAGGGCGTGAACACGACTTCGACGTTGTATTCCTTGGCGAAATTTTCGATCGTGTCTTCGGCCATGTACTCGGCCCAGTTACTGACGTTGAGTTTGCCGGCGGCCGATGCCATCGTGGCCCCGGTCAGCAGTGCCGCGGTGGTTAAACCGATCAGGCTGGATTTAAAAGCAGTGTCTTTCATTTAGTCTTCTCCTCGGAAGTAATACGCTAGTTTTGAATGCCAAACTTATTATTGTGTTTTCAATCTGTACCGCGGCTGAACGACGACAGTCAACTGAAACCTATTCCTCTACTCAGGCACAGTAGCATAATTAGGAATAGCCTGTCACATCAATAGTTTCGGCGGATATTAACACAAAATTCTTCTTTGTTATCACGGCTCAAGGGCCAATCTGGCGCCGCTGCGGAAAGATGCTGCCGAGCAGCTCGAATATCGTGGAAATCGCGTGTGCCCGCTTGAAACCCGTAGGTCCGAGCAGGAAATTCTGCCACATTCCATCAATCATGCCTTCGATACTATACGCCGCGGTTCTCGGGCTCAGGCTCGAGCCGTCGCGGGCAGCGATTGCCTGGCAAAGCTTTGAAATGGTCTCGGAAAAAGCGCGATCGCTTGCACCGCAAATGCGCATGTATTTCGGCCGCGAACGGGATTCGCCCCAGAAGGCGTACCAGACGCTGATTTTCTTGCGGTTGAAAACCTGGGGCGCGAAGGAGGCCTCGATTAGTGCCTGCAGCTGGGACAGCGGGTCGGGACCGGCGTCGTCGAGCGCCGTTTGCCAGTTGCTCGTGTACTCGTCGTTGAGATAGTGCAGCGTTTGTTCGAGCAATTCGTCCTTGCTGTGGAAATAGAAGACGACGTTGCCCTGCGAGATGCCGGCGCGCTCGGCAATCCGGGCCAGCGTGGTCTGTGAAATGCCCAGCTTGTCGATGCAGTCGATGGTGGCGTCGATCAGCTGGCGCTTGCGAAACGCGCGCTGACTCTTCCGATTGCGACTGGCGAAATTCTTTTCGGTAACGTTCGCTGACAATGGCTCGAACCTGTATCGGGAAGCTCCCAACCCTACAAATAATTGAGCAAATAGTCAATATAAGTCCCTATATTATTGAAATTGTTTGCAAAATTTATATTAATAAATATAATTTCAGTCTTTATCAAGCCCGATATCGGAGGGGAAGCATGAGCACATCAGCAGAACTCAAGCAGCACGACAACCTGTTTATTCATCCCTGGGATGACATGGTAAAAATCGGAAAGCATGAACGCACGCTGTTGGATAAGGGTGAGGGTGTTTATGTTTACGATAGCGAGGGCAATCGTCTGCTCGATGCGCCGGCCGGCATGTGGTGTGTCAATGTCGGCCACGGACGCGCCGAAATCGCGCAGGCGGTTTACGATCAGATCATGGCCCTGACCTATGTATCGCCCTGGTCGATGACGACCGGGCCCGCGGCGGAATTTGCCGCGCAGCTCGCCGAGCAGTCGCCGGGTGACCTGAACCACGTGTTCTTTACCACCGGCGGCTCGACCGCGGTCGACTCGGCGCTGCGCTTCGTGCATTTCTACAACAACATGCGTGGCAAGCCGAACAAGAAACATATTATCTCCCAGAAGCGGGGTTACCACGGCAGCACTTATCTCAGCGGCAGCGTGTCCGGCAAGGAACGCGACAAGACGAATCTCGATATGGAAACCCACCTGGTGCATCACATCGAGGCGCCGCATCCGCTGTACAAACCCGCCGGCATGTCGGACGCCGATTTTCTCGATCAATGCGTCGCTAACCTGGAAAACATGATTGCCGAGGTGGGCGCGGAAAACTGCGCGGTTTTCGTCGCCGAACCGATTCTCGCCTCGGGCGGTGTAATCGTGCCGCCCGAGGGTTATCATCGGCGCTGCCTCGAGGTTTGCCGTAAGCATGACATGCTTTACCTGTCGGACGAGGTGGTTACCGCTTTCGGTCGTCTCGGTCATTGCTTCGCCTCCGAAGACGTGTTCGGGATAGTCCCGGATATCATCACCACCGCCAAGGGCCTGACCTCCGGCTATATCCCGATGGGCGCTTTCCTGGTGTCGGATCGACTGGTGCAGGAGATCAAGGAACAGGGCGGCGATTCGGCCGTGTTCTCCAACGGTTTCACCTATTCCGGGCACCCGGTGGCGGCCGCGGCCGGCATCAAAAACCTCGAAATCATGCTGCGCGAAAAACTCTTCGAGCACGCGCAGGAAACGGGCCCTTACATGCAGCAGCAGATGCAGACCCTGCGCGACCTTCCGGTGGTTAGCGACGTGCGCGGCAAGGGCCTGATGGCCTGTGTCGAGTGCGAGATCAAGCAGGGCAGCGGCGACCTGGCGATGGATTACGAAATCGGTAACCTGATCGACAGGCATTGCCAGCGGCTCGGCTTGATCGTCAGGCCGATCATCAACATGTGCGTGATGTCGCCGCCGTTGACGATTACCAGGGCCCAGATCGACGAGATGGTTTCCATCCTGCGCCAGGGCATAGTGCTGGCGATGGAGGAAATCGAATCCAGTGAAGCGGAATCGGGCGTGGCGGGTCATCATCAACCGTCACCGGCCGCTTGATAGGGAGCGATAGATATGAAAGCCTTGTCAGCCGAGAAAATATATCAGCGTCCTGGCAGTCGCACCGGCCTGCCGGCCTGGACTTATGACAACGCGGAACTGACCAACCTCGAGATCGAGCAGGTATTTCTGCGTAGCTGGCTGTTTGTCGGGCACGTCGCCGAGCTGCCTAAAAGCGGTGATTATCAATGTTTCAGTATGGGCGATGAGCGCGCCGTCGTGGTGCGCGACGGCGAAGGCAAAATCCGTGCTTTCTATAACCTGTGTCGGCATCGTGCATCGCGCGTGGTTGCCGAGGAAAGCGGCCATTGCGGCAAGTCCTTTATCTGTCCTTTCCACGGCTGGTCCTACAATCTCGACGGTAGCCTGAGGAATATCCCGCGGGCGGATACCTTCCCGGACCTCGATCGCAGCCAGTATGGTCTCAAACCACTGGACTGCGAAATCTGGCACGGCCTGATCTTTATCCGTTTCGGCGGCGACGGACCTGCCGTGGCGCAACTTATGGCCGCGGCGGAGGAAGAAGTCAACCTGTACCGCATCGAGGATATGGAGAGTCTCGGCAGGAACTATGACTACCGCTTCGATCTCGACTGGAAGGCCGTGGTCGATGTCGACAACGAGGGCTACCACGTGCCGATCGGTCATCCCGAGCTGTTTGACCTGGTGGGTAGCAGTTATGTCGACGAGCGCCTGGAGGGCGGGCTCGCGCGCTCGCACGGCAGCTTCAAGGATCGCAAGTTCAAGTACGAACGCAATCGCGATTATGTCGATGCGCTGCCCGCGGACAGTTACCTGCCCGAATCGCACCGACATGTCTGGATTTACTGGGGCATGTTCCCGGCCTTCGTGCTGACGCTGTTTCCGGACCAGGTCGAGATTTACCAGTTTTTCCCGAGTGGTCCGCAGCAGAGCGTCATGCAGGGCAAGTGTTACGCGCTGCCGGACGAGCGCCCGCAAATGCAGCGCGCGCGCGAGCTCAACCAGGCGATCAACACGGGCGTCGGCACCGAAGATATCCAGCTGATCGAGTGGGTCGCCGAGGGCATGCGTTCCAGCGCTTTCGACGGCCTGATGCTGTCCGACATCGAGCTCGGGGTCGCCTCGTTTCATAACGCGCTGCGCGATGCATTACCGGTGTTGGAGCTGGCGCAGGCGCCGGAAGCGGGAACGTTGGCGCAGGTTAACGAGCGTTTGCTCGCCAAGGGTAAGGTGGCGGCGGCCAGCTGATGCCGCGCGATCCGCGTTACGACCCGCTGTTCGAGCCGCTCAAGATCGGGCCGGTAACCGCCCCCAATCGTTTTTACCAGGTACCGCACTGCAGCGGCATGGGGTATCAGCGACCGCAAAGCCTGAACGCGATGCGCGAAATCAAGGCGGAGGGCGGCTGGGGCGTGGTCTGTACCGAGTATTGCTCGATCGACAATAGCGCGGATGAAACGCCGTATCCGAGCGCCAGCCTGCGCGACGACGACGATGTGATCAACCTGCGCCGAATGACGGATGCGGTGCACGCCCACGGCGCGCTAGCCGGTGTCGAATTGTGGTATGGCGGGCACAGCTCGGCCAACCTGCTGAGTCGAGATAACTCACTCGACGTCGCCAGCCTGCCGAACGAGGCCACGCTGGGAATTCCGTCGCAAAGCCAGGCCATGAGCCGGGCCGATATCGTCGATTTTCGCGAGATGTACAAAAATGGCGCGCGGCGCGCGCTGGCAGCCGGTTTCGATATCGTTTATGTCTACGGCTGTCATTATTACCTGTTGCATAATTTTCTGAATCCCTACTTCAACCAGCGCGACGACGAGTATGGCGGCCCGGTGGAAAACCGGGTGCGGCTGTTGCGCGAGGTGATCGAGGACGTGGGCGAAATCGTCGCCGGGCGCGCGGCGTTGGCGGTGCGCTACTCGATCCCGCAAGCCTTCGACGATGACCCGCAGGAACTGATCGCCTGCTTCAACCAGATAGCGGAACTACCCGACCTGTGGGACATCACGGTCAACGACTATCAAATCGAAATGGGCAGTTCGCGTTTCGTCCGGGAAGCCGCGCAGCAACAGGCCGTCGCCAGGCTCAAGTCCATGACCAGCAAGCCGGTGGTCAGCGTGGGCCGGTTTACCTCGCCCGACACCATGTTGAGCCAGATTAACAGCGGCACGCAGGATTTCATCGGCGCCGCCCGCCCTTCGATCGCCGACCCGTTCCTGCCGCAAAAGATCGAGCAGGGGCGTCTCGAGGACATACGCGAGTGCATCGGCTGCAATGTCTGTTATGCGCATAATTCGCTGGGAGCGCCGATCCGCTGTACGCAGAACCCTACCATGGGCGAGGAGTGGCGGCGCGGCTGGCACCCGGAGCGCATCGAGGCGCGGCACGCGGAAGAATCGGTGCTGGTCGTCGGTGCCGGGCCCGCGGGCCTCGAAGCGGCCCGCGCGCTCGGGCAACGCGGTTACCCCGTCATCCTGGCCGAGGCGCAACACGAGCTGGGCGGCCGTATCAACCGTGAGGCGCGTTTGCCCGGGCTCGCGGAATACGCGCGCGTGCGCGACTGGCGCCTGGGGCAACTGGCGCGTATGCCGAACGTGCAGATTTACCCGGATAACCGGCTCGACGCGGCTTCTATCATCGAGCTGGAGTGTCAGCACGTATTGCTCGCTACCGGCGCGCGCTGGCGCAGCGACGGCGTTGGCCGCACCAGTAATAAGCCTTTCCAGGGTTACGAGCAGGAACCGGTGATCGGCGTCGAACAGGTGCTGGACGGTTACCTGCCGGCCGGTCACGTCGTCATTTACGACGACGACCATTACTACCTGGGCAGCGCGCTCGCGTTCCGGCTCTGCGCCGAGGGTGTAAGGGTTACGATGGTAAGCCCCGGGAACTCGCTCGGCGGCTGGACGCACTTTACCGACGAGCATACCCAGGTGATGCGGGCCCTGATCGATGCCGGGGTTGAAGTCCTTACCGCCAGGTCGTTAAGCGGTTTCGAACCCGGGGCGGTGCGGCTTGCCTGTATTTACAGTGGCAAAGAAACGCAGATTGAGGCAGATTACCTGTTACCGATAGGCGCGCGCGTTACCAACGACGAGCTCTGGCTTGAGCTGCAGCGGCAGCAAGCGTCGTTCGCGCGGCATGGTGGGCTTTCGATACAGCGTATCGGCGATTGCCGTGCACCCGGAATTATCGCGGCCGCGGTGTACGCTGGGCACAGGGCGGCGCGCGAGCTGGGGCAGGGCGAGACAATAGTTAAACGCGATCGCGTGGTATTGCAACGGTAATGGACCGTCGCGGTGCCCGCGTCAATAAACGGAGATAAATCATGAGTAGTTTTTTTCGCTTACTACCGCAGGGTTCGGCCGCGGGATTGCAACCCTCGGATATGACGGATCCGGCCGCATTCACTACGGCTGATCAAACCGAGCTGAACGATACTTTCTTTGCCACCGCCGACGAGAGCATTTTGACCGGTGTCTGGGAATGCGCGCCCAGCCGTGAAGAGATCGACAGTTACCCCGTGCACGAAATGATGACCGTGATTTCGGGTTCGGTGACCTTGACTGATCCCGATGGTAATTCCGAGACCTTTACCGCGGGCGATACTTTCTTTATCGCCAAGGGCACGCCCTGCGTCTGGGAGATCACCGAAACCCTGCGCAAGTTTTACATGATTGCGAGTTAACCAGGCCTGGTGTCCGGCATCGTGATTGTCGGGCCGAGCAGTAACCGGCGGGTCTAGCGAAGCGAGGTATTACCGATGCTGCCACCCAAGAACAAGGATATCTACAACGCCACGATCAAGCTGTTCGGCTCGGAGCCGGAACCGCCATTCGAGGATCCCGAGCGCATGCAGCGCGTCTGGGGACGTAACTGGGGCTGTGACAACGATGTCGGCCAGTTACGAGCGGTGTTGATGCACCGTCCCGGCGACGAATTCAATGTCATAGACCGTGACAAGCGCATCCAGGAAATCGGCTCCTTCGGCGATCTGGATGCCGGCTGGTACTGGCAGAGCGAGGAAATTCCGCAACTGGCCGAACTGCAGGCGCAGCATGACAACCTGGCCGATACCCTGCGCGCCGAGGGGGTCGACGTGATTTACCTCGAAGGCGTCGGCGGCGGGCGTTTCAAATCGGTCTATACCCGGGATAGTTCCTTTAGCATCAAGGGCGGCAGCATCGTTACGCGCCTGGCGCCGCGGATGCGGCACGGTGAAGAACGCAACGTGACGCAAACCCTGGGCAAGATCGGTATGCCGATCCTGCGTACCGTCAGCGGCAGCGGCATGGTCGAAGGCGGCAGTTTTGCCTGGTTGAATTCGAGGACGGCGGTGATCGGGCGCGGTATTCGCATCAACGACGAAGGCGTGCGCCAGGTCGCCGAGATTTTGCAACACCAGGGTGTCGAGCTGATTGTTATCGACCTGCGCGGTTACGACATCCATATCGACGGTCATTTCCTGATGCTCGATGTCGACCTCGCCCTGGTGTGGGCGCGCGGGTTGCCATTCTCATTTCTCGAGCGCCTCAAGCAGTTGGGCATAGACACTGTCGAGATGACGCCGGACGACAATAGCTGGATCGTGAACGGCCTCGCCGTCAGCCCGGGCCGGGTCATTATGCCGCGCGGCATTTCAGATGCGACCCGGGATGCATTGATGAAGCGCGGGGTCGAGATCGTCGAAATCGATTATGACCGGGTACAGTTGAACGGTGGCGGTATTCACTGTTCCACCTGCCCGCTGATTCGCGACTCGGTCGACTAGACGTGGACGGATTGTCTGCTGGTTACCCAATCGATCGCGGTACCGATTCCGGGTCTCTCACCCAAAGGTTAACCGCAGTCGAAAATCTCACGGATCTACTGCTAAAATAAATTTCATGGCAAACGACACGATGCGCGCACAGGATCCAGGCTCCCGAAAAACCGGGAAAGGGGTGCCGGCGTGGTTCAAGCTATTTACGTTGGCGCTGGTCGGCCTGGTCATTTCGAAAATGCTGGGATTGCAGGTTTTTGTCGAAGTGACCTACGACGGGATTCCTTTTCTCGCGCGCTTAACCGAGGTTAAAATCTATCTTATCCCGCTTTTTCTGATACTGATTTATATTCTGATTGCCTGGGCCTGGAAGCAGTTTTTCAGTCCCGGGGAACGCTAACCCAATTAGGTCAAGGTGATTCCTGGGCAGAGACCCAAGATACGATATCCTGTTTGAACCGGTAAAAATCGGGCCGGTTACCGCGCCGAATCGTTTTTACCAGGTGCCGCATTGTAATGTTCTGGGACATGGACGGCCGCGGGCCGAGGCGGCCAATCGCGCGGTCAAGGCCGAGGGCGGCTGGGGCGTGATCTGCACCCAGGAAGTCGAGATCCATCCAAGCGCTGAGCTAACCCCCGCCGTCGAGGGTCGCCTCTGGGATGATCGGGATATGCCGCAACACCGCATGATGACTGATGCCGTGCATGAACATGGCGCGCTTGCCGGGATCGAACTGTGTTACAACGCGTTTCATGCGCCCAATCTCTACAGTCGCATCGCGCCGATGGCGCCGAGCGCGATTCCGGCCCACGGGATAAACCCGATCCAGGCGCGCGCCATGAGCAAACGTGATATCGCCGACCTGCGGCGCTGGTACGTGGAGGCGGCAAGACGCGCGCGGCAGGCGGGCTACGATATCGTTTACGTCTATGCCGGGCACGACATGACCGTGCTGCAGCATTTTCTAAAACCCCAGTATAACCACCGCAGCGATGAATACGGGGGCAGCCTGGAAAACAGGGTCAGACTCACCAGAGAAGTGTTAACCGAGGTCAAGGAGGCCGTCGGTCACGAATGCGCAATCGCGTTTCGGTTTGCCACCGACGAGCTAATGGGCGCCGACGGTTTGCAGGCCGAGTCGGAAGGGCGCGATATCGTTGCGATGCTGGCCGAGCTGCCGGACCTGTGGGACGTCAATATCAGCGACTGGGGTAACGATTCCTCGACCGCGCGCTTCGAGCCCAACGAAGGTTACCAGGAACCCTATACCGCCTTTGTCAAAACCCTGACCAGCAAACCGGTGGTTGGCGTCGGCCGATTTACCTCGGCCGATGCGATGGTGTCGCAGATCAGGCGCGGCGTACTGGACCTGATCGGCGCCGCGCGCCCGTCCATCGCGGATCCGTTTCTGCCACGCAAGATCGACGAGGGACGGATCGAGGATATCCGCGAGTGCATCGGCTGCAATATCTGCGTCGCCCAGGACATGCTTTCAGCGCCGATTCGCTGCACCCAGAATCCGACCCAGGGTGAAGAATGGAAGCAGGGCTGGCACCCGGAACGCATCGAAGCCGCCGCCAGCGATGACGCGGTGCTGGTGATTGGCGGCGGTCCGGCCGGTCTCGAGTGCGCACTGCAACTCGCCAATCGCGGCTACGCGGTCACGCTGGCGGAAGCCACGGACGCGCTGGGCGGTCGGGTATCGCGCGAAAGCGAGTTGCCGGGTATGTCGAGCTACGCACGCGTGCGCGATTACCGGGAAAACCTGCTGCGGCAAAAATCCAATGTCGATATTTACCTGGGCAATCAACTCGCCGCGCAGGACGTGGTCGATCTCGAGATGCCCCATGTGCTCGTGGCCACCGGGTCGCGCTGGCGCGATGACGGAGTAGGTCGGCAGCACCACTTCCCGATTCCGGGTATCGATCGATTGAAGGTCATGACTCCGGACGACGTGATGGACGGCGCGGTGCCTGTTGGCAGGGTCCTGATTTACGACGATGACCACTACTTCATGGGCAGCACCATCGCCGAATACTGCCGTAACCAGGGGCTCGAGGTTTGCCTGGTGACACCGGAATCCATGGTTTCGGTGTGGACCGAGTACACGCTCGAACAGCATAAAATTCAGGAGCGGGTGCTGGCGCTCGGCGTGGAAGTCATCGTCTCGCACGAATTGGTTGAACTGGCCGAGGGCGAGGCGACAATCGCCAATGTCTATAGCGAGACCCGGCAACGGCGTATCGATTTCGAGACGCTTATCATGGTGACCGCGCGCCTGCCGCGGGATGAGCTGTACCAGGAGTTGCTGGGCTTCGAGGATCGCTTCAAATCCCTGCGCGCGATCGGCGATTGCCACGCGCCCGGCACGGTGGCGGCGGCGGTCTACGACGGCCATTCGGCGGCACGGCACCTGGAATCGGGCGAGGATGTCTACGCACCCTTGTTTACCCGTGACCTGCCCGACCTCGAGCAAGATTGAATCGAGGCAACAACTGTATGGTGACTAGCTCGAGCCAGCTCCCGGTCGGGAACTAGCCCTTGTTGGCGCCGAGCAGGTAAAGCATTTCGAGACCCAGCGTGGCGCCGGCGAGTGAGGTGATCTCGGCGTGATCGTAAGAGGGCGCCACCTCGACCAGGTCCATCCCCACCAGGTTGATGCCCTGCAGGCCGCGAATGATTTTAAGCGCCCGATCCGAGGTCAGGCCGCCCGTGACCGGGGTTCCGGTGCCGGGCGCATAAGCCGGGTCGAGACAATCGATATCGAAGGTCAGGTAGCAGGGGCTGTCGCCGACGCGCCGCTTTATGCTGCCGACGATGTCGTCAATGCTGATATCGTTGGCCGCCGCCGCGCTGATGACCTCGAACTCGTGGCGGCTTTCGGTGTACTCGGTGCGAATGCCGATCTGGATGCTCTTGTCGGCATCGATAATGCCCTCGCGCGGCGCGTGGTAAAACATACAGCCATGGTTATAGACCGCCGCGTCCTCCTTGTAGGTATCGGTATGGGCGTCGAAGTGAATCATCGCCAGTTTGCCAAACTGCTTATGATGTGCGCGCAATAGCGGCAGCGTGACAAAATGATCGCCGCCGAAGCTGAGGATTTTTTTGCCGGCGCCGAGTAGCTGGCCGTAATGGGATTCAACGGCGTCGAACAGCGCGTCGTGATTGCCGGTAGGGAATTCCAGGTCGCCGTAGTCCGCGACCCGCAGTCGTTCGAATACATTGAAATCCCAGGGCCAGCGTTTTTCTTCCCAGCGCAGGTTGGCGCTGGCGTTTCTGATGCCCCCGGGTCCGCCGCGGGTACCGGAGCGTCCGCTGGTGCCCAGGTCGTAAGGCAGCCCGATGACAAACACATCCGCGTCATCCGGGTTACGCGTCAGCGGCCGGCCCATGTAGCTGTAGATATTCGCAAAGATCGAATAGCTGTTGATGATGTCTTCACTGCTCATTTACAGGTACCAGTCATATTCACGCGAGCTGATGTGATTTTCGAAAGCCTCGGCCTCGGCCTCGCGGTGCCGGCAGTATAGCTCGATGAAGTCCTCGCCCATAATAACTTTCAGGGCCTCGCTCGCGCGCGTTGCGGCGAGGGCTTCGGTCATCTTCAGCGGCAGGTTTTTATCGCGCCCCTGAACTGCCTCGGTGGTGGCGTCGCCCGCATCGATTTTATTGTCCATGCCGTGCAACATTGCCGCCAGCGTAACCGCCATCGCCAGGTAGGGATTGGCGTCAGCCCCGGGCACCCGGTTTTCAACCCGCCAGGCACCCTGCTTGGCGAGCGGGATGCGGAAGGCGACGGTGCGGTTCTCGTTGCCCCAGGTCAGGCTCACCGGTGCGCAACTGATGCCGCCTCGATAGCGCCGGTAGGAATTGACGCTCGGGGCCCAGAAAGACATGGCAGCCGGCATGGTTTCGAGTAACCCGCCGATCGCGTGATGCAGCCGCGGATGCGCGGTGTCACCCCGGTGAAAAATGTTGTTCCCCTTGTCGTCGACAACGCTGATATGCATATGCAGGCCATTACCGGCATGCTCCAGCATTGGCTTGGCGATGAAGCTGGCGCACATATCGTGATTTTTTGCGATTTCGATAACGGTGCGTTTGAACAGGCTGGTTTCGTCGGCAGCCCTGAGCACGTCGTCGTGATGATTGAAATTGATTTCGAACTGCCCCGGCCCAAGCTCGGAAGATATGGCGCCGGTATCGATGTTCTGTAGCTGGCAGGCGTGAATGATGTCGTCGATGATTTCTTCAAAGTCACCGACGCGAGTGCTGGACAGCACGGTAGCGGTGTCCTTGCGCCCGGTTTTAGGATTGCTGACGATCTGCAGCAGGCCATCGGCGTCGCGGTTCGCGTCGAACAGGTAGAACTCGAGTTCGAATGCCACCATGGGATGCCATCCCCGGTCGCCGAAGCTTTCGATCACTCGCTGCAGTACGTAGCGTGGCTCAAAAAACGCCGGATGATCGTCTTCACAGGTCGTGGCCAGCATCTGGGCGCGGGGTTTATTCCCCCAGCTGTTAAGACACAGGCTACCAGGGACCAGGTAAAAGTGCGCATCCGGATCGCCGTCGGCTACCCCGTAGCGGATGCCTTCGAGGGGCTCTCCCAGGGTGTTCAGTACAAACATGCTGGCCGGCATTGCGAGGCCCTCGCGCGCGAACGTGGCCAGCTTGGAGATCGGGTAGCGCTTGCCGAAGAAATGCCCGCACAAATCGGTCGCCAGTACTTCGACCTGCTTGATTGCCGGATTGGCGGCCAGGAAGGACTCGATTTCCGCGGCTAACTGTTTACTGTTTTTGTCTGTCATAGGTCGGGAACGGGTTGCCTGTTAATAGCGGGTTTTGTGATCACATGAAGACGCAATGAGGTGGAATAATCCGATCCGCAATTGCCGACTATCCTGGGCGAAAGTGATCACTAAATCCAGCGGGAATCGTTTTGTCAGGCGACCCCCTTGAAATAATCGTGGATGCCATCGACGGTATTGATCGACGCTATGCCGTCGCGGATATCGGCTTCGATCGCACGCCGCAGGCCAAACAGGTTTCGATTTCTGAGCGCGTCGAGCGCCTCGGCGTGACGATCGACCAGGTAAGCCTTTTCCAGCTTGTCGATTGCGATACGCGAGAAGGGACCCAGCTGTAGCCACAGGCTTTCGATTAACGGCACCGAAATCTGAAACGGGTTCGCGCTGTACAGGTGACGATGAAATGCCTGGTTGTAGAGACTGATGTGATCGGTGTCGTCCTGTTTCACGGCCGCGTCGATTCTGGCGTCGAGTTGCTCGAGTGCGTCGATATCCGCGCCAGTTATATAGGGCAACGCGCCCTCCGCGGCGTGCGTTTCCAGCAGTATGCGCAAATCACAAAGCTCGGTGAACTTCTCGACCGTCATCACGGGCACGATGACCCTGCGGTTGTTCTTGACCTCGACCGCTCCTTCGCAGGCCAGTCGATGCAGCGCTTCGCGCACCGGCATCGGGCTGACGTGCAGAATCTCCGCGAGACCGCGGATGGTCAGTGGCTTTCCGGGCTCGATGCGACCACAAAGCAGGTTATTGCGCAGCAATTGGTAAACCCATTGATGGGTTTTCAGGTCATCCGATTTTTTGATCATCAGCAATTCCAGGGCCGCTGAATCGGTCGATTTCATGGGTGCTTGTCCGTGCGCGTATTTGCGAAATATTTAATCACAAAAGTGAATGCATCTCCAACCGCACTATTGCCTGCCCTGACTGATGGTAGATAGAATATGATCACATTAAAATCGTGGATCGCTAGCTAGCTACCCGCCCGGGACCGGATGATGGTATATTGCGCGCGCTCGTTTAAAGGGTAAATCTTATGAAAATTGGAATCCTCGAGGCAGGATTGTTACGCGAGAGAATGGTGCCGCGTTTCGATCCTTATCCAGTCATGTTCGCCGACTTTCTCGGTCTCGCGCACCGTGATTTCGAGTTTGCGACGGTCAGCGTGGTACAGGGAGAAGTCCCGGTGTCGGTCAACGAATGCGACGCCTGGTTGATTACCGGTTCGAGGCACGGGGTTTACGATAATCTGGACTGGATGGCGCCACTGCAGGATTTTATCCGCGAGCTGGCTGCGACCGAAGTGCCGTTGATCGGTGTTTGTTTCGGGCACCAGATTATCGCCCAGGCGCTGGGCGGTGAAGTGGTTAAATCGGACAAGGGGTGGGGCGTCGGAGTGCACAATTACCAGGTTGACCAGGTGCATTCATGGATGCAGTCGCAATCGAAGCAGGCAAGGATGTATGCCTTCCACCAGGACCAGGTGGTTAAACTACCGGCTTCCGCCAGTATATTCCTGAGTTCGGAGTTTTGTCCCTACGCCGGGCTCAGCTATGGCGACTCGATCATCAGCGTCCAGGCGCACCCCGAATTCGGAGAGGACTACGAAACCGCTTTGCTCGACGCTTACGGTGGCAGCGTTGTGCCCGGGGAAATATCCGAGGCGGCGCTCGCCGGCATGCGTGCCGGCGAACGGGCGGATACCGCAATGATGGCAAACTGGTTCGCCAGGTTCCTGTTGTCGCGCCAGTCGTTGGCCGCGGCCGGAAACGCCTGACCGAACTGATACTTCAGGAGCGGGCAACCACCGGCTTGGCCAGCTGGGCTGTCAGGTATTCCTCGAATTCAGCCTTGGGCATCGGTTTTCCGAAGTAGTATCCCTGCACGAAATCACAATCGAGGTTGCGCAGGTATTCCCACTGCTCGGCGGTTTCGACACCCTCCGCGATAACCTCGAGGCGCAGGCCGTGCGCCATCGCGATGATCGCCTGCACCAGGACTTCGTTCTCCTTGTCACCGGGCAGATCCATGATAAAACTGCGATCAATCTTTACCGTGTTTACCGGGTAATTCTTCAGGTAACTGAGCGCGGAGAAACCGGTGCCGAAATCGTCGACCGATAATCTGACCCCGCAATTGCTGATTTCACTGATATAAGTGTTCACCTCGGGTGAATCGTCGAGTAACAGGCCCTCGGTGATCTCCACTTCGAGCAAGTCCGGATCCCAGTTATGGTGTTCGATCTGGGTCTTGATGGCCTCGAATAGCAGGTTGTTGCGAAACTGTATGGTCGAAGCGTTGACGGCGATACGCAGGCCGATGCCGAACTGCCGGTTCCATTCCGCACCGGTTTCGACGGCCTTTTTCAGCACCCAGCAACCCAGCTCGGGGATCAATCCGGCGCTTTCGGCGGCCGGGATGAATTCATCCGGATAGACCTGTCCGAGTTTGGCGCTGTACCAGCGCAGCAGGGCTTCAACCGAAACCACCTGGCCTGTGCGGCTGTCGACGATGGGTTGAAAGAACACGGTAAACTCGTCATTGGGCAGGGCCCGGCGCAGGTTGTCCTGGAGCTCTCGCTGGCGATGTGCCTTGGCATTGATGTCCTCGGTGAAAAAGCGGAATGTGTTTTTACCGTGGTTCTTTGCCTGGTACATGGCCTGGTCCGCGTTGTGCAGCAGGGTTTCCGCACTGTCGCCATGTTCGGGATAGAGCGCGATGCCGATACTGGCGCTAACCGCTACCTTGTGCACCTTGAAGTCCAGTGGCCTGGCGGCCTCGCGCAGCAGGCTTTCTATCTTGGTGATCAGCGTTGTTTCGCGATCGATATCGGTAATCAGGACAATAAATTCATCACCGCCGATACGGGCCACCGAATCGGTCTGGCGCACAATTTTTTTGAAATTGGCGGCGACCTGCGTTAATAACCGGTCTCCTGCCTCGTGACCGAAGTGATCGTTAACATGCTTGAAACCATCGAGGTCGACATAGATCACCGCGCTCGAGTATTTGTAGCGGCGCGAGCGATAAATCAATTCGTTGAGCTCTTCGAAGAGGCCGCGGCGGTTAGGCAGGTTGGTTAGCGGATCGTGGGTCGCCAGGTGTTCGACACGACTCTCCGCTGCGCGGCGCTGCTCGATTTCCTGCTCGAGGCCGAAACGCAGCGACCACAGGTCGAGGAACACGCTCACCTTGGATAACAGCGCGGTTTTCTGGATCGGCTTCTGAATATAGTCGACCGCGCCAGCCAGGTAAGCCTGCTCGATGTGAGACTCTTCCTGGTTGGCGGTGATGAAAATAATCGGGATCGAGCGCGTCTTTTCGTTTTCGTGCAGCAACCTGGCAACCTCGAATCCGTCCATGATCGGCATTTGCACATCGAGCAGAATCAGCGCTATATGGTCCTCGTTGTCCTGGGCGGCCTGCAGTGCCTGCGCGCCCGAGTCGACGCTGACAATATCGGCCTTGATCGGCTTTAGCAGCACCTGGAGTGCTACCAGGTTAGCCCTGGTGTCATCGACGATCAGAATTTTGGCTTCGGGCATAGGTCTTTACATTCGGTCCATAGGAAATGCCAAACCGGGCGTTACCCGACCTTAACGGCGCTCTACATCTGCAGTCATCGGCCATATCGGCAAAATATTAAGCTTTTCATGGGATTGCGCGACCACGGGCGCACCGACCTGGAGCGCGGTTGGCAGCCTGCCGGGTGGCTACATCGACCGGGTTTTGATTTATATCAGCTATATTCTATTGAAAATCAGGAATTTATAGTTAATGTCGCAAGAAATACTAAAGCCTGTCGTATTGTTGGGCGCCAGATCGAGTCACAGTCTCAAACTTGTCAGCAAGCACCTGGATCCCTATTTCAAGGTGCTGACCGCCGACGATGCCGAGTCCACATGGGAGTCCCTGCTCGAGAATCGCGATATCTCACTGCTCGTCGCCGAACTGGCGCTGGTGATTGACAAGCATGGCCTGCTCGAACGGTTGCGCAACGCGGGAGACAGCTGGCTCGCGGCGACCCCGTTGTTGTTGCTGGTTGGCGAAAACGACACCGACGAGGATCATGAACTCGCGTTCCAGATGGGCGCGACCGATTTCATCAACCTGCCGTTTGCGAGCACGGAACTGAGCGCACGGGCTCGCCTGCACGCGAATCTCTACCTGCAGCAGCAGCGGCGACAGTCGCCATCAGGGGAGATGCAGTCGGTATCCGCGGCAAATCTGCTGCAGCAGTTATCGCAACAGAATTATTTTAACTCGCGGGTGCAGCAGGAGCTTTCGTTTTCGCAGCGACACCGCAGCAGTTTCAGCTTGTGCAAGCTCAAACTGGACAACGTCAAGGCGATTATCGCCGGTTTCGATAAGGCGACCGCGATTACCGCGGTCAAGTCGATCGCCCAGGTTATCCAGCAAACCCTGCGACGAGAAGATAGCCTGTGCTACCTGGGCAATGCCGAGTTTTGCCTGTTGTACCCGGCCACCAATGGCATCGGTGCCACCACCGCGGTGAATCGAATTTTTGAGCAGGTATCTGGCAGCGAGATTGCCATCGCCGGAAAAAAGGTACCGGTTACCTTGAGCGGCGCGGTTTACAGCTGCATTGCAACCCGGGAAACCGAGCTCGAAAAAATATTTGCGCGGCTGGATGCCAGCCTGACCGAAGCCCGGGACCAGGGGGGTGGCCGGATCGTCAGTTCGATCCCCGAGTCGGCCGAGCGGGTATTCTCGATCGATCGGACACTGAAACTGATCGAGTCCGGCAGTACCGGGGATCTGTCCCAGCACTGCTCGGCCTTGATGCTGACGGTGCTGCCGTTACTGGAGTTTGCGGATGAGGCTCTGGAACTGGGGCTCGAGACGACTAATCGGAGCCTGCGCCAGCAACTGGAATCAGGGGCAGGATTCGAAGAGAAAAAATAGTTTCAATTTGAAACTATATATTGCTGGCAATGTCAATCTATTATACTGTTAGCCATTGCCTGTATGAGTCGAGAAGACCCGAAATAATCCAATGAATATCCTCATCCTGCTAGGTGCCCTGTTGGCGCTGTTCTACACCGTGGCACGGCATCGAATTCCGTTTCGCACGCTGGCATTAATTGCCGCGTTGTTTCTCTTCGTATTTACGCTGGCCGGTGGATTTAACCTGTTCTGGGGACTACTGTTCTGGACCGCCTTCCTGGTTCCCGCGCTGTTGCTGGGATCGCCGCAGTTGCGACGGCAGTGGCTGTCGCGGCCGTTGTTACGGCGGATTCGCAAGGTTTTGCCGCCCATGTCCGAGACCGAACGCGCCGCCATCGAGGCGGGTAGCGTATGGTGGGAAGCCGAACTGTTTCGCGGTAATCCCGACTGGAATCTGCTGCGGGGCTACCCGTTGCCCGAGCTGAGCGCCGAAGAGCAGGCTTTTGTCGATGGACCGGTGGAGCAGCTTTGCGCGATGCTGGACGACTGGGATATCACCCACAACCGCATGGATTTGCCGCCTGAGGTCTGGGCGTTTCTCAAACAGCATGGCTTTTTCGGCATGATTATTCCCAAACGTTACGGCGGACTGGAGTTTAGCGCCCACGGGCACTCCTGCGTGGTAACCAAGGTTGCCGCGCGCAGTATTTCGGCCGGGGTCACGGTGATGGTGCCAAATTCGCTGGGCCCAGCCGAACTGCTGTTGCACTACGGCACCGAGGCACAAAAGGACTACTACCTGCCGCGGCTGGCCGACGGACGCGATATTCCCTGTTTTGCCTTAACCGGCCCCTCTGCCGGATCCGACGCGGGCGCGATCCCGGATACGGGCGTGGTATGCATGGGCGAGCATCAGGGCAAACAGGTATTGGGATTGCGCCTAAACTGGGAGAAACGTTATATCACGCTCGGACCGGTCGCCACCGTGCTGGGCCTGGCGTTCAAGGTTTTTGATCCCGACGGTATGCTCGGCGGCGACGAAGAGCTGGGAATTACCTGTGCCCTGATTCCGGCGGATACCCCGGGTATCGAGATTGGAAATCGCCACTTCCCGCTGAACGCGGCATTTATGAACGGGCCCAATAGCGGTAAGGACGTTTTCATCCCGATGGAATACATCATCGGCGGACAGGAAAATATCGGCAAGGGTTGGCGCATGCTGGTCGAATCGCTTTCGGTCGGGCGCGGCATATCTCTGCCCGCGGTGGGCGTCGCGGCGGGCAAGGCCTGCGCGCGAACCACCGGCGCCTACGCGCATCTGCGCAAGCAGTTCAATACCTCGATCGGCAAATTCGAAGGCGTCGAGGAAGCCCTGGCGCGAATTGGCGGACACACCTACATGATGGAGGCCGGGCGCCTGTTAACCCTGAGCGGTCTCGATAGCGGTGAAAAACCATCGGTGATCACGGCCATCCTGAAATGTTTCAACACCGAGCAGATGCGCCAGGTGGTCAATGACGCGATGGATGTGCATGGCGGTCGCGGTATCTGCATGGGCCCGTCGAACTATATCGCGCGCGCTTACCAGACCATTCCGGTGGGAATCACGGTCGAAGGCGCTAACATCCTGACTCGCAGCATGATTATTTTTGGGCAGGGCGCGATACGCTGTCATCCCTACCTGGTGCGCGAGATGGAAGCCGCGACCCTGGCGGATTCCGCGGCTGCCGAGCATGCTTTCGACGAGGCGCTGCGTGGGCACGCGGAGTACTTCCTGACCAATTTCTGTCGCGCCGTGGTGTACGGACTCAGTGGCAGTCACCTGGCACCTTCGCCCTACCCGGGGCGTATCGGCGCCTACTACCAGCGGCTTGGGCAGATGAGCGCGGCGTTCGCGGTAACCTCCGACCTGGTATTGATGATTCTCGGCGGCTCTTTCAAACGTCGGGAGAAACTTTCAGGGCGCTTCGCGGATGCGCTGTCTTACATGTTCTACGCCTCCGCGGCCCTGAAAAAGTTCGACGCCGACGGCCAGCCGAGAAGCGACTTGCCGCTGGTGGAATGGTCGGCCAAGTACTGCCTTTACCAGGTGCAGATGGCGCTGGACGAAATCCTGCGCAATTTTCCGATCAAGTGGCTCGGGGTAATCGTTCGCCACTCGATTTTTCCGTTGGGTTTGAGCCTGCGGCAGCCCAATGATTCGCTCAGCCATCGGGTCGCATCGCTGCTGATCCGGCCAGGCGAGGCGCGCGATCGTTTGACAGGAGGTATTTATATCAGTGATGATCCCGATGACATTACCGGTTGTCTCGAGGATGCGCTGCGAAAGGTGATGCTGGCGGAACCCATTGAACGGCGTCTGCGGCATAACGAGTTGATCCAGCACGGCCTCGAGGACTACTCGCAGTGGATCGACGGCCTGCGCGATTCCGGCCAGATAGACGCCGAGGAAGCGGAGATTCTGTTGCAGGCCAGGGCGGCGACGGCCAGGGTTGTCATGGTCGACGATTTTACGCCAGCGCAAATGACGGCGGGGGGTGCTGCCCCCAGCAACGCAGCAGCTGTTAACAAGGCAGCAAAAAAGAAATCCGTAACAAAAAAAACGGCGGTTAAAAAGAAGCGGGCGCAGTAAGCTGGAACAAGAATCCAATCCCGTTTTGTCATTACTAACCCGTAGCCAGTTTGGGGGGCGAGCCAATGGAGAAGGTCTGGTTAAAAAGTTATCCAGCCGGGATACCGGATGCGATTGACCTTGACAGTTATCAGTCTGTAAGCGATGTGTTTGAGCAGGCCATCGAGCGTTTCGGTGATAAGCCCTGTTTCAGTAATCTTGGAACGACGCTGACCTACGACGAAATGGATCGGCATACCGATCGGCTGGCCAGCTACCTGCAAAACCTGCCAGGGATGGTCAAGGGCGATCGCGTTGCAATCATGATGCCCAACGTGTTGCAGAATCCGATTGCGATTTTTGCGACCCTGCGCGCCGGCTTTACCGTCGTTAATACCAATCCCCTTTACACGTCGCACGAACTCGGGCACCAGTTGTCGGATTCGGGTGCCAAGGCCATCATCGTCATGGAAAACTTCTGCCATACCCTCGAAGAGGTGATCGATGAAACGCCAATCCAGCACGTGGTTACAACCCAGCTGGGCGACCTGCTGCGCTTCCCCAAGTCATTGATCGTCAACCTGGTGGTTAAGTATGTCAAGAAAATGGTGCCGGCATTTTCGTTGCCGGGTAGCGTTACCTTTAAAGACGCATTGTCGAAGGGGGCCGCCAGGCCGCGTCAGCCGGTGTCCTGTGGTCATGACGATCTCGCTTTCCTACAGTACACCGGGGGCACTACCGGGGTCGCCAAGGGCGCCATGCTGACCCATCGCAATATGATTGCCAACATGCAGCAGGCCTCGGCCTGGATCAAGGATGTTATCGAAGACGGCAAGGAAGTGATTATCACCGCGCTACCGCTGTATCATATCTTTTCGCTAACCGCGAACTGCCTGACCTTCATGAAGGTCGGTGCGCTCAACTACCTGATTACCAATCCGCGCGATATGCCCGGTTTCGTCAAGGAATTACAGGGGCTCAGGTTTACCGCGATCACCGGGGTAAACACGCTGTTTAACGGCCTGATGAATACCCCGGGTTTCGACCAGATCGATTTCAAACCGTTGAAACTGTCGCTGGGTGGCGGGATGGCGGTGCAACAACCGGTCGCCGAACGCTGGCAGAAGTTGACCGGTACGCCTCTGCTGGAAGCCTATGGTTTGACCGAAACCTCTCCCGCCGTCTGTATTAACCCGCTCAACCTCGAGCAATACAATGGTGCTATTGGCTTACCGGTGCCTTCAACCGAGGTTTCGATACAGGACGATGCGGGTAATATCCTGCCCCAGGGCGAGGCTGGCGAACTTTGCGTGCGCGGGCCGCAGGTGATGAAGGGTTACTGGCAGCGGCCGGATGAAACCGACCAGGTGCTGTCGGCCGACGGTTGGCTGAAAACGGGCGACGTGGCACAAATGGATGAGCAGGGATTTTTTCGTATCGTCGATCGTCTTAAGGACATGATCCTGGTCTCGGGATTCAACGTGTTTCCGAACGAGATCGAAACCGTGATCGCCGGGCACGAAGGGGTGCTCGAGGTTGGCGTTGTCGGCGAGCCGGACGAGGCCTGCGGTGAGGTCGTCAAAGCAGTGATCGTGAAAAAAGACCCGTCGCTGGACGAAGCGGCGATCATTGCACATTGCCGTGAATACCTGACCGGATACAAGATTCCGAAAATCGTGGAGTTCAGGGACGAATTGCCGAAAACAAACGTGGGTAAGATATTGCGGCGCGAGCTGAGGTAGCTCGTAGCGGTTGCCGAGACGGGCCCGGGCATACCCGCCGGTCTCGAAGATTGTCGGTTCGGCGGATCTTGACCGCTACGCCAGGTTGAGCCGCAAGTCGAAGCGCGAACAGAAGCTAGTAGCCACTAATCCTGGCGTGCAGCGGGCTGGTATCTTCGAAGCGTTGTTTCTGTTCCGGGGAAGCCTCGGTTTGATAGTCGCGCTTCCATTCTTCGATTGTCATGCCATAGACGTACTGCTGCGCATCGGCATAGTCAAACTCCGGGTCCATTTTTTTAGCCTCGGCGGAATACCATTTCGACAGGCAGTTACGACAGAATCCCGATAGATTCATCAGATCGATATTCTGTACGTCGCTGCGCTGCTGCAAGTGGGCTACCAGGGAACGAAATGCGGCGGCTTCGGCCAGGGTTTGCTGATCTTTGGTCATGACTCGTGACTCACCTATAATGGGCTGCATTTTTTAACAAAAAAAACCGGTGCCGGCAATCGATATTAACCGCTGGGTATTTTCCCTGCTCGACCAGTTAGCGCATAGCCGGCAACGCCAGCTAGTGTTGCTGCAGGGCCCGCGTGACTGGTGCGATGCGCATTGTGCCTCGCTGCCCGCGCTGGGTCTGCCGTTGCAGGTACTGTCGAATCGTGAGTTACAGACATCTGCGGTGCCCTTCAGCAAGGCCGATACCTGTCTCGGGGGCGAATCTCGGCTGGTGGTCATGGACCTGTTCGACGGTTTCAACCCCGATGTGCTATGTATTGCCGGTGGCCTGGTGGTGGCCGGTGGGGTACTGATTTTGTTAACCCCGGATAGCAAGGACTGGGATACCCGGGTTGATCGCTATGCCCGCTGGCAGGATGAGCAGTGCTCGCCGCGCGCGTGGTTTGTCGAGTACTTCTTCGAGGCGCTGCGGCAAGATCCCGCGCTTGGCCCGACGCTGACGCCAGAATTCTTGCCGGCATTGCCGCCGGAGCTACCGGAACTGCAGCCGACAACGATAGTCAACGGTCTGACCGAAGCCCAGTCGTCGATACTGCAGCAGGTCGAACAATGGCTGGCCGCGGCGCGCCCCGGGATTGTACTGATCGGCGCTGACCGCGGGCGCGGCAAGAGCACCTGCCTCGGGCTGCTGGTAAATCGCCTGCAGTCCCTTACCAGGGTGCTGGTTTCCGCGAATTCCCGGCAAACCGCGGCGGCGCTTTTGCGCCAGGCGCCCCGGGCCGAGTTCGTGGCACCCGATCAGCTGTTGCGTGACTGCCCCGAAGCCGACCTGCTCGTCATCGACGAGGCGGCGATGATCCCGTTGTCGATACTGCGCCAGCTGACACGGCTTTATCCGCGGCTGGTGCTGGCCACGACCAGCGGCGGATACGAGGGTACCGGGCAAGGGTTCATGTTGCGTTTCGTGGCTGACCTGAAACACGGTAACCTGGTTCATCACCGCCTCGACAGCCCGGTACGCTGGTGCCAGGGGGATCGCCTCGAAAACTGGCTCAACGAGTGCCTGATGTTAGGTTCCGATTTCGCCCCTGCCGCCGGAGCGCTGACAGCCGACTGCCGCCTGGAAGTTTTGAGCGAGCCGGGCAGGGCAGCGGTCCGGCCGGTATTGCAGCAGGTTTATGCGCTGCTGAATTCGGCGCACTATCGCACCCGCCCCTCGGATCTGCGCATGTTGATGGAGAATCCCGACCTGGTTCTGATCGTCGCGCAACAGGGATCGAGCGTGCTCGGCGTGGCGCTGTTGAATCGCGAGGGCGGGTTCGACGAATCGCTATGCGCGGAAATCTTTTTTGGACGCCGACGGCCACGTGGCCACTTGCTGGCGCAAATGCTGACCGCACAGGCCGGACTCAGGGATTTTGGCAGGCGCCGCGGCCTGCGTGTTCAGCGAATTGCGGTCGCACCCGCGTATCGGCGCCAGGGACTGGGTACCCGGCTGATCGAGCGAGCGATGCAATATGGCCGCGATAACTCGCTGGATTACCTCGGCGCGAGTTTTGCGCTGGATGCGGAAAACGCGCGCTTCTGGCAGCAGGTGCAATGTCGGCTGGTTCACGTCAGCTACGCGCAGGGCAAGTCCAGCGGAGACCATTCGATCGCCGTACTGCGCCCCATTGCGGACGCACTGGAGGCGGAGGTTCGACAATTGCAGCAACGCGTTCGGCAGCAGCTACCGACCTGGATGTCCCAGTTTCTGCAGACCATGGAATCCGGGCAGGTGGTTGCACTGCTGCGCTATGCTGACTACGAGGCGACGCTGGGAGTGCTGGAACAGCATGAAGTAGAAGCCTTTACCGCTGGCAACAGGGGATTCGAAATCTGTTTTGCGAGCCTGCAGAAGTACGTCATGCACTGCCTGGCGCGGTCGTCGGTAGACCCCGATCCCCTGCTGATCGAAAAAGCGGTGCAGAACCGTGACTGGAAACTGCTCGAGCGAGAATCCGGTGCGGAAGGCCGCAAGCATTTGCAGCAACGCCTGCGCGGGCTTGTCGATGCCCTGCGCAAAGCCTGTTAACATGATCGAAAACGAGGTGCTTATGCCACAGGCAATCATCGATTTCTGGTTTTCAGAGTCGACCCGAAAACTCTGGTTCAAGTCGACGCCGGCGTTCGATCGGCAATTGCGAGAGGCCTACCAGGAAACCTGGGAACGCGCACGGCGCGGCGAGCTCGATCACTGGATGCAAAGTGCGGCTGGCTGCCTGGCACTGGTCATCGTCCTCGACCAGTTCCCGTTAAACATGTTTCGTAATGCCGCGCAGGCTTACGCCACCGAGTCGCAGTCGCGCGAGGTTGCCCGGCTGGCGATAGACAACGGATTCGATCAGGCGCTCGAGACCGAGCACAAGGCTTTTCTATACCTGCCTTTCATGCATAGCGAGAAGTTGGAAGACCAGGATCTGGCGCTCAAACTGTTTGCGCAACCCGGGCTCGAGTCCAACCTGCGATTCGCCCGGCACCATCACGACATCGTGGCCAGGTTTGGCCGCTTTCCCCATCGCAACGAAGCCCTGGGACGTGTCAGTACCGAGGCCGAGATCGAGTACCTGAACTCCAGCGAAGCCTTCACCGGTTGATACCACCGATGCGTGAACGGATTATCGATTATCTCTGGAATTACGATGCCTGCGACCACCTCGCACCGCGCTCCGCCTGGCGGCATTTTATCCAGATAGTGGCATTGGTCGGGCGCGACCTGATGGGCGGAATGATCACACTGCGGGCAATGAGCCTGGTCTATACCACGCTGTTATCGATCGTGCCGCTGCTGGCGGTGAGCATCTCCGTGTTGAGGGGATTCGGCGTGCACGACCAACTGGAACCGACTCTGACCGGGATTCTGGCGCCGCTCGGCGAACAGAGCGCGGAAATCAGCGCAAGAATTGTCGGCTTTGTCGAAAACATGAAAATCGGGGTGCTCGGCTTCGTCGGTTTGCTGATGTTGATTTACACCTCAATTGCCTTGATTCAGAAAATCGAATCCGCGTTCAATTACACCTGGCGCCTGCAAAGCAAGCGCACCCTGATGCAGCGTTTTAGCGATTATCTCAGCGTCATCATGGTGGGGCCGGTGCTGGTATTTTCGGCGGTGGGCATTACCGCTTCGCTCGGCAGCAATTACTTCGTCGAGTTCCTCAACAGTTTGCCCTACATGAATGATCTGTTGCGACTCGGCGGGAAGCTGTTGCCCTTTGTGCTGGTCATTGCCGCCTTTACCTTTATCTACATGCTGGTGCCCAACACCCGGGTTCAGTTTCGCTCGGCGCTCTACGGGGCTGTCGTTGCCGGCGTGCTGTGGCAAACTACGGGCATACTGTTTACCTCCTTTGTCGGCGGTTCGAGCAGCTATGCCGCGATTTACTCCGGGCTGGCAATACTGCTGGTCTTCATGATCTGGCTTTACCTGAGCTGGATCATACTTTTAATCGGCGCCAGTATTTCGTTTTATCACCAGCACCCCGAGTACCTGAAATGGCGTAAGGAGGATATTCATCTAAGCGCACGCATGCGTGATCAGCTGGCGCTGCAGGCGATGCTGAACATTGCGCGGGCGCATGACAGTCAGACGCAACCGGCGCCGACACTTGAAAACCTCGCGGCTTACCAACACGTACCGGTAGACATGCTGCGGAGAATGTTGGATGCGCTGCTTGACGACGGATTGGTGCAGCAGTCCGCGGGTGATCCTCCGCGCTACCTGCCGGGATACTCGATTGATCGTATGCGCCTGGTTGACATTTTGCGTAGCGCACGCCAGGCCGAGGATGAGGGCCATAGCGCCGGTTTCTATGGCGACGCGGCGGTAACCAAGCTGCTGCAGGAGCTGGACCAGGGCCTGGAATCACGCCTGGGCGATGCGAGTCTTGCCGGGTTGCTGCAGACCTATGAGAGTGAACAACCGTATGAAGATAGTCTCGTTTAACGTCAATAGCCTGCGCCAGCGCCTGCATCAATTGCAAGGCGTGATCGACAAGCATGCGCCCGAGTTTATCGGGCTTCAGGAAACCAAGGTCCAGGACCACGAGTTCCCGCTGGAGGCCATTAACGAAATGGGTTACCAGGTCATTTTCAGCGGACAGAAAACCCATTACGGCGTGGCGCTGATGTCGCGTCGGACCTGCATCAACCCCTGTTATGGCTTCCCGGACGATGGCGCCGAGGCGCAAAAACGCTTCATCGGTGGCGAGTATGAACTGAACGGCGAGTCGATTTTTGTCTACAACGGCTATTTTCCGCAGGGAGAGAGCCGCGACCACGCGGTCAAGTTTCCCGCCAAGCAACGATTCTATCGCGACGTGATCGAATTCTTTGGGCACTATGATATGCGCGCCGCCAGGCTCGTGGTGATGGGCGACTACAATATTGCACCGCAGGACTCTGATATCGGTATCGGCGAAGACAACGCCAAACGCTGGCTAAGAACCGGCAAAACCAGCTTCCTGCCGGAAGAGCGCGAATGGTTCGCGCAGCTGACCGCGCTCGGCCTGTACGACGGATTTCGCCTCTGCCATGTCGGCGAGGATAACTGTTTTAGCTGGTTCGATTACCGCAGCCGCGGATTCGAACGCGAACCCAAGCGCGGATTGCGTATCGATCACTTGCTGGTTTCGGAACTACTGAAGCCAATGGTGGTCGATGCAGGGGTAGACTACGATATCCGCGGGATGGAAAAGCCATCCGACCACGCACCAACCTGGATTGAACTCGACCTCGGCGGTGCCGAGTGATTGCGTTCGTTCGACTTTACTGACAGGAGACAACGATTATGTTTGCCCGACCTACCGAGATACCCGCCGCGACGCAGGCCCTGCCGGGCCGCGACCAGGCCATGCAGTTCAACCCGATCCACCAGGTGCTGGGTACGTCGATGGTGGAACCCTTTCCCGAGGATTGCGAACGGGTCGTACTCGGACTCGGTTGTTTCTGGGGCGCGGAACGCCGGTTCTGGACTTTACCCGGCGTACACACTACCGCGGTGGGATATGCCGCGGGTCATACCCCGAATCCGACCTACCAGGAAGTCTGCACCGGGATGACGGGGCATAACGAGGTTGTACTGGTGGTTTATCGGCCGCAGCAGGTTGGATTCGATGCGCTGCTCAAGGTATTCTGGGAATCGCATGATCCCACCCAGGGAATGCGGCAGGGTAACGACCGGGGGACCCAGTACCGGTCCGGGATTTACTATTACGACGACGTGCAGCGACTGGCTGCCGAACAGAGCCTGCAACGCTACCAGCAAAAACTCGAAGCTTCCGGTTTTGCGCCGATTACGACCGAAATACTGCCGGCAGTCTCGTTTTACTATGCCGAGGATTATCACCAGCAGTACCTGGAAAAGAACCCGGCTGGCTATTGTGGTTTGAGCGGTACCGGAGTATCTTGTTAGATAATTAATTAAAAATTTTCTATAACTTATTGATTAAACTATAATTAATCAGAAGACCTTTAACGAGATCCAGCCAGCCTGGTAGATAACTATGAAATCAATAGGGGTTCGTCGATCCTGTTGTTTACGAGCGGCTGTATTGTTTGCATGGGCAATTGTTTTTTCCTCGGCGGTGGCGGCATCGGATAATGCGACGCCATCGGAAAACCCCGCTTCGCCTGCGCTGGCGATTACTATCGATGCCGAACAATTAATCGAGCTCTACCAGACGGTACCGAATCTGAAAGTCATCGATTCGCGCCACCCCGAAGACTACATACTGGGCCATATCGAGACCGCCGACAACCTGCCGCGGTCAAAAACCAGCTGTACCTCCCTGGCGACACTGGCAAAATCCCTGGAACAGGCTATTGTCTTCTACTGTAATAGCAACGCGGGAGAGGCAAGCATCGAGGCTATCAGGATAGCATCGGGCTGTGGTTACAAGCGTTTATTCTGGTTTCGGGGCGGATTCGTCGAATGGAAGGATAAGGATTATCCCTACGTGATCGAATAGCACCATGCTTTCGCGTATCTACAGCTTCAAGTTTATTATCGGTTTCGCACTGCTTTGGCTGGGCGCGTTAGCCTATGGCCTGGCGATTTACAGCACCCAGGTTTATCGTGATCATGCGATCCAGGCGCAGATCGATTCCCTGCAAACCACACTCGAGCACGAAAGCGCCGAGGCGATACAGCAGCTTTACGATAAACAGAAGCAATTTGCCTTCAAGCTACAAAGCGAGGCGCCTTTCAAGGCGGCGCTGGAAGAGCGTGATACCGCGCAAATGCAGGCCTGGCTCGGGGAAAGCTATAGCCGATACCAGGTCGCCTCCGGCGAGTTCAAACTCAAGGCCATTATCGTGCGCGATCTTTCGGGTGAAATTTTTGCGCACAGCTCCGACGATGGCCTGAACAGTTACGGGGGCTGCCCCACCGCACTGGAATCGATTGGCGGGCCTCTGGTCAGGCTGTTGAAACCCAGGTACGTGCTCTGTAGTTTTGACGCCAACCTGTTTAGCGAAGTACTGGTGCCGGTGGGCGCGCTGGAACCCAGGGCCTACGTGCATATCGTTGCCTACGCGGTCGAGGGTTTAAAACGAATCGAGCAGCAAATCCGGATTCCGATAAGTGTCGACAATGGCATGGGAGCCAACCTGTACCACTCTCCGGATTGGGTGGCAGCCAAAACGGGCACCCATCTTTATCCCAGCTACAAGCTTTACGGCGACGATGCCTTCCTGGGCGCCACGATCAGCGCCTCCTTTGATCAGCAGCCAGTGCTCGAACGGCTTGGTCAAACCGAGACTAGTTTTTTTGTTATAACGACCATCTCGACCGTGACCGCGCTGGTGCTGGTGCTGTTCCTGCTCAACCGCGCCTTCATGCCGATGAACAATCTTAGAAATTCCGTCGGTGCGCTGCTGACCGGCCGCTATGCGCCGATCAGCGAGGATAAACTGCCGAACGAGCTCAGGGACCTGGTGGTCGCCTATAACGAAATGGTGGAAGGACTGGAGGTCGAAACTATTTCACGGCGCCAGATCGAGGAAAAACTGCGCTCGGAAAAAGATTTCATTGCCACCACGCTCGATTCGATTTCCAACCCGGTAATCGTTATCGACTCGAGGGATAGAATCAAGCTGGTTAATCCTAGCGCCGAGAAGTTGTTCGGTGACAAGGAAGCGCAGTTGATCGACACCTCGATTCATGAAGTGTTGATACTCTATGCAAATCGCCAGACCACGCGCATCGTCGATATCAGACAGTTGCTGAGTCGCAAGCTGTCGATCAGTTCGATGTTTTTCTTCGATCCCGCCCGCAATATCGTGGAGCTCGAATTTTCCGCCTCGCCGATGATTGACATGGAAGCCGAGGACGTTGGTTTCGTAATTATCCTGAAAGATGTCTCCGAGGACCGTAAGCTGCGCCGCAAGCTGAATTACGAGGGTAGCCACGATCAGCTGACGGGGTTTCTCAACCGCAGCGCCTTCGAGCAAAAGTTTGAAACCCTCGTGACCGAGGACAACAATGCGGTGCCGCAACACGTGCTGGCCTTCCTCGATATCGACCAGTTCAGGGTCGTCAATGAAACTTGCGGCAGCGCGGCCGGCGACCTGTTGTTGAAGCAAGTCAGCGCCATGATCAAGAAACACGTGCGCAAGTCCGATATCCTGGCGCGCCTGAGCGGAGACGAGTTTGGCATCGTCATGCCCTTTTTCGAAATGGAACGCGCGCTGCAGGCAATTCAGAAGATCATCATCGAGATTCAGCATTCGGGATTCGTCTGGAACGAGCAAGAGTACCTGGTGACCGCGAGTATCGGCGTCATGCCATTCGGACGCATGAGTGACGAGTACGCGGAGTTTTATTCCAAGGTCACGACGGCCTGTTTTCTGGCCAAGCAAAATGGTGGCAATCAGTATCATTTCATCGATGAAAACGACGAGAAAGTCATGGCGCAACAGGTTTCGATGGAGTGGGTCTCGGGCATCATGGAGGGCTTCAGCGAAGACCGGTTCTGTCTCTACGTACAACCCATCGTGTCTATCGACAAGGAAGAGCAGCGCACCCATTACGAGGTGTTGATTCGATACATCAGCGCCGATGGCACGGTTGTTTCCCCTAGCGATTTTCTGCCGCCGGCCGAGCGTTACAACCTGATAGAGCGCATCGACAGCTGGGTGGTCAACAACATCATCGGCTGGTTGCAGCAGCACCAGCACAAGCTCAGCGATGTCATGTTCTCGGTAAACCTGTCGGGGCGCAGTATCGGTTCGCAAACCTTTCACAAGTTCCTGCGTGAAACCCTGACCGCAAGCAGTATCGATATCAGCCAGCTGTGTTTCGAAATTACCGAGACCGCGGTGGTGGACAACGTCGAGAAATCGGTTGAGTTTATCA
>Ga0316201_10000171_pt1 | contig 31003 bp, 16 predicted proteins | sample CS6wburrow_MG_FD_204516 | JGI IMG/M metagenome (GOLD analysis project Ga0316201, IMG submission 204516) | Coastal sediment microbial communities from Delaware Bay, Delaware, United States - CS-6 worm burrow | ecosystem: Environmental > Aquatic > Marine > Coastal > Sediment | place: USA...
AGCGTTCCATCCCATACAGCTCCTTTTCCAGATTTTCAGCTTCGGTAATCCCATCGGTATAGAACACCACCACATCGCCCGGATTCAAACTGATTTCCTTTTCGGACACAAAATCAGTAATGTCTTGCTCTAGCCCAATCGGAAAACCTAAGTCAAAAGTATCTATTAATTCCAGTTCGCCGTTTCGTATCCAGATAATATCTTCATGTTGCCCACTCAGTTTCAGCTTTCCACCGTCAACGTATTCCAACAAAGACAATGTCATACTCTTAGAAACCCGCATCCGTTCAACGTTGTCGTAAAGGGTACGGTTGATAGTCGTTAGGAACTTTACCGGATCGGTTTCACCATTTTCCAGCAAGGTTCGCACGGCTGTTTGTACCATAATGGCTAAAATACCGCTTTCTAAGCCATGCCCCGTCGCATCGCCAATAGCCAATTGAATGCGGCCATGGGATACCAGCACATCGTAGTAGTCACCACCCACTTTCTCGGCCGGTTCCATAAAGCCCGCTATTTCTAGGCCGGCCACTTGAGTCAGTTCATGTTCTTTGGGCAACAGCATCTGTTGTAGTCGGCGGGCCACATCCAGTTCCGCGTTCAGGCGAATATTTTCTGTCTTCAGGCGGCTCAGGTTCAGATGGGTTTTGATGCGGGCCAGTAGTTCGTTTTTAGAGACGGGCTTAGTAATATAATCATTGGCCCCGACATTCAAACCTTCCACCAAATCGGACACTTGGTTTTTGGCCGTCAACAGCATAATGGGCAGTTCGGTCGCCGAATACTGTTCGCGCAGTTTTTGGCACACTTCATAGCCCGTGATTTTCGGCATCATGATATCAAGCAGAATCAAATCGGGTTTCTCACCTTGTTCAAGCAATTCAAAGGTTTCTGCACCGCCCATGACGGTTTTAACAATATAGTTTTCTAAGGATAACAGGTTAGTCACCACTTGTAGATTGACCGGCTCATCATCGACCGCCAAAATCGTGTAGCGCCCTGTAGCCACCAAGGGTTCTGGTGTTGCACGGCGAGAGATGTCATCTTCTCGTACTTTGGTCACTGCTTCCTGAACTTCGGTGAGCGGTGCGGCCGATTCGCGACTCTTTTGGAGGGTAAACGTGAATTGGGCACCTTGGCCCAATTCGGAGGCCACGCTTATGGTGCCGCCGTGCAGTTCAACCAGTTGTTTGGTGATGGACAGGCCTAAGCCAGTGCCACCGTATTCGCGGGCCGTGGAAGCGTCCACTTGTTCAAAGGATTTGAAAATATCGTCAAATTTGTCCTTCGGAATGCCGATACCGGTATCGGCGACGGTGATTTCTATCCTGTTGTCAGAGGTGATCTGGGCCGTTATAGTGACCGAACCTGTCGCAGTAAACTTGATCGCGTTGCCAATCAAGTTGTGCATGATTTGTTGTAAGCGATTTTCGTCGCCATAAACCGGCGGAAAGTCTTCAGCAATCTCATTTTGAAGTGAAATCGCTTTGCCACTGAGCAACGGCCTGGAGAGTGACAGCACCAGTTGAGTGAGTTGCCTAAAATCAACCGGTTTTCGTTGCAATTCGATTTCCTGCTTTTTCAGTTTGGAGAAGTCGAGTATATAGTTAACCAGGGTATCCAGTCGCTTGCCGCTGGAAACAACCATTTGTAGATTAGTAATTTGTTCATCCGTCAATGGCCCACCGGCCCCGTCCAGTAGGGATTGGGTAATGCCGATAATGCCGTTGAGTGGGGTACGCAGCTCATGAGACGTATTGGCTAAGAAATCGTCCTTGAGCCGATCCATTTCCTTTAACTCCTTATTGAGTTCGGCCATCTCGGTGTACAGTTTGGCATTGTCGATAGAAATGGCTGCTTGGGAAGACAGCAGTTGTAGCACTTCCAAACGGTCGGTGGTAAAAGCCCCAGTAGTCAGGTTGTTTTCAAGGTACAAAATACCGCTGAGCTTTCCTTGATTCAGTAACGGTGTACAGAGCAACGATTTGGGCTGCTGGGCGACAATGTAGGTATCGGCGGTAAATTCACCTTCGTTGACAGCATCATTTAATACCACCGATTCTTGGGTACGGGCCACATAGTTGACAATCGCAGCCGACAACAGCGGTTCTTCCGAGTCAATGGGAAGAGATTGCCGTGTAGTGACTGCGTCCGAATCAACCCCCCCTTCCGCCTCAATCACCCAGTCGCCCTCAGCGTTTTTCAGAATCAAAAAGCCTTTTTGGGCCCCAGCATTCTCAATCACCACATTCATCAAATTGGCCAACAAGTTATCCAGCACCATTTCGCCAGAAATCGCTTGCGAGGCTTTCATCACCGCCGCTAAATCCAGTGCCTCGCCAGAACGAGTGCCGGTGATCGTCGTGCTAGAAAGACGAAGATCGCTAGTGGTAATGGGTTGAGACAGTAATTGTGGATATCGCGCCTCTAAGTCCCTAACCTTCGCGACGGCCCCCCAACGCTGGTAGGCGTAGTGGGCATTTTTCAGGTAGTAGTCGGCAAAATGGTTTTGGCCGCGAGCGAGGTAGAAGCTGCCTGCCAGTTCATAAGCGAGGGATTCTTCATTCAAGTATTCGTTTTCATGGGCCCCCGCAATAGCTTTGTCGTAGTATTCTCTTGCGTCGCCATAGTTGCCCAACACGCGGGCACGTTCTGCTTCAACGAGATCAAATTTGTGCTGAAAATTCATCGGGGCATGTTTGGCCCAGGTTTCCATTTTTTCTTGGTTGGCTGTTACTTTTTCAAGAATATGCTCTTTCTCATTTTCTGGGGTATCTGGAAACACGGCCAGCCGGGCGAGTGAGTCATAGAAATGATAAATAGCAAAAGATAGCGTTGATATCATTCCTTCTAAATAGGCTTCTGTTTGGGTGGCGTTTTCCACAGCCTGATGGTACGCATGAAACAAATAATTGAGGATAAGTTTGTTTAAATAGACTTGGGAAAGGGCCGTTATATCATTAGCTTCAATGTGAAGCGATAGCATTTGCGCTTCGTTGTAAATATCACCAATTAACCTAGACGGATTTTCTGATTGCCCTAAGAGATTTGAGACAACTTGTCGAGACAGTTGAGTGTAACTTAGAGTTGTTTGCTGCTTGAGTTGAATCATAATACTACTGTACGAAGCTATTTCTCGTTCAAGTATAGCGAGTTCCTTGCCAACCAGATAGGAATACAGACAATATGAGTATCCACAATAAACAGCTGATTCTATGCTTCCAGTTTCCAGCCCGCTCTGATAACCTTCTTGCAAAGGCTTTAATGTGTCTCTAACATGTGCTTTCCAATGTTTTACAGTGGAGTAAACTATGTCAAATGTCTCAGCCTTGATCTCTTTAAGATTGAACTGTTCTAACAGCTTTAAAGCAAGTTGACCAAATTCATAACCAGAATCAATATTTCCTAGTACACCGCAGAGAAGTAGTCCGTAAGTGGCATACGCATAGGGAGACTTAGTAGCATTCCCATATTCAACCGACAACTGGACCTGTTTTATCACAGACAACGGCATCAATTCTGGCGATGTTTTATAGGAAACAGAAGTAACATAGCCGAGAAGATGTATTGCTGCTAGTTTATACGGTTCCATCATTTCAGGCAGTTCGACCAAGTTTTGAACTCGTCTCCCCGCCAAGGCTAACTCGGTTTCCTGCAATGCCAATATCATATCAGATTCACTTGGTTCATAAGGAAACGTGATGTCAAACAATTTCAGTACCCTTAGCGCGGTATGCATTGCTTCCAATAGCTGATTTTGGGCAATTCTGGCTGATATTTCTAATTCGTAAATTTTCACTTTGTCTAGCTGTGTTTTGGCTTGTTGCAAAACCACCTCTGCCAATCGTTCCATTTCTTTAAATTCTGTACTGAGATAGGCAGCCTCAACAGCTTCCACATGTAATTCTAGGGTAAAGTTATACTGTAGTTGCCAACTGTTTTCCTCCAACAGGCCTAAGCCAATCTGCAAATAATTTAAGGCGGGCTGGTAAGCTACAGAAGCTTTGGCTTTCTTACCCGCTTGTAAATTTAATTGTGCTAATTCTTCTCGCTCTGTGGGTTGGTCAATTAATGTCTGGCCTTGGTTTAAATGGTTGACAATATCAAAAAGCTTTAGGTCAAATGTCTCTGATGGCATCTGCAATAACAGCTTTCCCACACGCCAATGCACTGATGGCTTCTCTGCTGCCGGAATGAGTAAATAGACTGCTTGTTGAACCCGATCATGGGCAAATTTGTAGGAGGAAGCGGCCAATTGTTCTGATAGACCTTCTATATCCAGTTCCATCAATTTATAAGTATCACTCAGCGGGAGAATAAAGCTTTTAGATATCGCAGGCCACAGCGCAGTGGCAATATTTCGTGGCGATCTTTCTGACACGGTAGCCAGCGTCTCCAATTCAAACTGATTGCCAATGGCAGCTGCTAACTTCAACACCGCTAGGCTTTCGGACGGTAGCTTTTGCACCTGAACTGCCATCAATTCAACTACATTATCGGTTGTTTGTTGTGCAGCAATTTGCTCCAAATCCCATTGCCAGCCACCTTGTTCATAGTTAAAAGTTAGCAATGTCTCAGCAAACAGCGATTTTAAAAACTCGGTGACAAAGAAGGGATTACCACCCGTTTTTGCATGAACCAATTCAGCCAGTGGGTGAACAGTTTCAGGGTCACTACGGACAATATCAATTATCAACTCGGTGATACGCGGCAAGCTTAAGGGTGACAATGTTATTTGGTTGGTGGCATTGGCTTTTTTAATTTCATTCAAGGCCAACATTAGCGGGTGCGCGTCGCTGACTTCGTTATCTCTATAGGCGCCAATGAAAAAGAGATAATGGCTATCGGGTGCTGTCATTAATACTTCAATCAATTTCAGTGATGCCCCATCGGCCCATTGTAAATCGTCCAAAAACATGACCAACGGGTGTTCGGGTTGGGTAAACACCTTGATGAAGTTCTGAAAAACAAGGTTAAAGCGGTTTTGTGCTTCGGCGGGGGGTAGCTCAGGCACAGCCGCTTGTGGGCCAATGACTTTTTTTACTTCAGGGATGACTTCAATAATGACTTGTCCATTTGCTCCCAAAGCTTGTTGTAGTTTGTTGCGCCATGTTGCCAGAGCGGCCTCGTTTTCCGTTAGCAATTGACGCATTAATGAGCGGAAAGCTTGGATAAGTGAGGCATAGGGAATATTGCGTTGAAACTGCTCAAACTTTCCGGCAATAAAGTAGCCATGCAGACGAGTCAACGGTTTATAGACTTCTTGGACGATAGCCGACTTGCCAATGCCAGAATAACCAGCAACCAACATCATTTCACAGGCTCCTTGGCTGACTCGTTCAGCGCCTGCCATCAAGGTGGCAATTTCCGTTTCACGTCCATAAAGTTTTTGGGGTATTTCAAACCGATCCGACACATCGGCACGAGCGAGTGAAAAGGCATCAATTTGTCCAGCTGTTTGCCATTGCTGTAGACAGTCCTCCAAGTCGGCTTTTAATCCGTAGGTCGATTGGTAACGATCTTCTGCGTTTTTCGCCATCAATTTCAGCACGATCTCTGAAATCGCTTGAGGCAGTTCTGATTTTAATGAATGCGGTGGCACGGGTTGTCGGGCAATATGACAATGCACCACTTCCAGCGCATCTTGCATCGGAAAGGGTAATTGACCGGTCAGTAATTCATAGAAGGTGACACCAAGGGAATAAAAATCGGTTCGGTAATCTATGGCCCGGTTCATTCTGCCTGTTTGTTCTGGGGACAGATAGGCCAATGTGCCTTCTAACAAATTCGGATTGCTAAAGGTCGCATTTTCGCGGGACAGCACCGTTGAAATGCCAAAGTCAATCAGCTTGACTTGCCTTGTTTTGGGATTACGAATGATATTTGAAGGATTAATATCTTTATGGATCAGGTGGCGTTGATGCAAATGGCCTAAAATCTCCGTCACGGAAATAGCCAGCGTCAAAAAGTCAGTCAACGACATTTGCCCGGCCAGTTTTAAGCGATCAACAGAAGTGGCCCCAAAATCTTCTAGGACAATGAAAAAGCGATTTTGGTTGCTTTCTAGGCCATAAATATCCACCACACCTTTGATATCGTTCAAATTGTGGGTCGTTTCGTATTCCCGTTTGAACCAAGCGATTTTTTCTGGTGGTGGATAGTCTTGTTTTAGAATTTTGAGGATAACGGGCCAATCATTGGTTTTCCTTCTGGCGCGATAGATGATGGAGTTGGCACTTTCGTGAAGTTTTTCGGTCATTTTGTAGTTTGAAATATTTATCATTTCTTTTTAATGCTTATTTTTCGGTGTTGATACAAAAAAAAACCTGCCGTAGGTAACCAGCAGGGTTTTAGTTTTACTGCTTCCAACTTGACCCGCGACACTTTAGTCGCGTAATGTTTGCTACAAAAAAAAAGCTCTGAGTTTGCTAGTCTCTCTAGAATCTATTGAAAAGATTGCCCACTTCAATTAGATCAAGTTTTTTAAAAGGATGTTCTTGCAATAATATAACTTATTTACTGATGTTACGCAGACAGATTCCAAACCATTGTGAATAGATGGCAAAGAATGGATTGTCTGTTGACAACAACCGGGTCTGAATCAAAGTCATCCAAAGCGGTTCTCAATGGGCTACCCACTTAAGCCGGGATCTCGTGAAAAATAAAACCGGACAGCTATTGAAGACCTGTCCGGTTTTGTCCCGATTTTGAGAGAAAAGCTTCTCAATTAGAAACAGTCTGCGTAACATCAGTTATTTATTTTAATCGTATTATATATTTTAATCGTATTATATAACTGATGTTACGCAGACAGCTTCGTGTGGGGTAACCACAACGGATTACCCCTACAATGACCCGGTTATCGTGTCGGGGCAATCCGTTATGAAAGCCCTCAATGACACGATTATCGTGTCGGGGCAATCCGTTATGGTTGCCCTCTATTCACAAGGGTTTGGAATCAGTCTGCGTAACATCAGTTATATAATTACAATCAATCAAATAATTACAATCAATCAAATAAACGGCTTATGATCGTTTTGCAAGAGGCTCAAAGAAATTAATTTTTCAGAAAAATATCGGGTCATTTTGTATCGTATTTATCGCAAGACATATTCAGTTTTTAACCCAAAAAACAATATACCAATTTTTCTGTCACTGATACCACCATAGGCGTTCGGGGTTTTTATGGAATTTTTGTATAAAGACACTTTGGACGAAAACAGAGGTTATTCCAAAGAGCCTTCAGTCGTGTGTTTGACGCGCTTTAATACCGTTTAAAAAAGTAACTGTTCTATTTAACATCCCTTTTGTTCTGTTTACCATCAGATGTTTAATTTTTAAATATCTTTTATAAATCAGTCTATTGAAAAAATACCTAACACCTATGACTGATACCACATTGATTGAAGGAGGGCGCATTCCCATTTTTAATGTAACTAATATACATAATTTATTTTAAATGATAAAAATATCAAGGGGATACCCTACCACTTCGAGCGAATGTGATAAATATTGAGAACCAATAGATTTTTATTAGTGTCGAAATGACAACGTCCCGTTTTGGGGGAATGCGCCCGATTGAAGGAATCGTATTTAGTCTGGCAATAGTTGTTGATGGGGGTATATTTCTTTACAAGAAAATCACATGATAGTAGTGGTACAATGTGGGCGATGTTTTATACGGCACATCGTCATAAATTGCGCTTTTTTGCCATGTCGTAATACTCCCCTAAGTCCCTAAGTCCCCTCTTGATAGGGGACTTACACAATTTTATTTTATTGAAAAGAGTGGTTGGGGGAGTGTAAAAAGATAAAATTGTGACGGTGCTGAGTATAGTTGTCCAGAAAAGCTTTGTTCCGTTAGAAAACCTTCGAGGCTTTTAAAACATCGAAGGTTTAGAACCCAATTTATCTGGACAACTATATAACGGAAATATGTCATGTCTTTTGAACAGAGAAACCTTTTTCGGTAAATTTCTCGCAAAGCTCGAAATGACACCGAACACCCACATTGCATGATCACCAATCACCTAAGTGGGAGACATTTTGTCTCTAGGGATAACCATAAACTGTCTGCCATTTTACGATTTTGCCATCACGTATAGTTATAATATAGACAAAGGTACACTTCACAGTACGATTGCTAACCTTAAAGCAAATAACTTCATTCCCAGATACCACCACTTTGTCCCCTTGGGCAATGTACTCTTTTGGCTCGTACTCCTCTACCGTTAGCATCTCACAGAATGTTGCAAAAAGATGTTCTACCTTTTGAATACCAGAGTACGTACCGGTAAACGGATCATCGATTGAGCCAGATACGCTCCATTCAATATTTCCTGCCAAGTACTGTAGTGGTGCTTGTTTGATGGCCTGAGCAGTATAGTCTTCCACTATTGCCTGCACTATTGCCGTGTTATCTTGTTCTGTCATAAGCATGTTCTCCTCGTGATTGAATTGAAAAATAGAAAATACTACTTACTTAACAGCAGTGTTTAGCCATCACCTATACTCAGCACCAGAAGAATAATTGGACTTCCAAAAGCCCTGTTTTTTTGAGAAAAACAGGGTTTTTAGCCTGCCTCAATAAAAAAGTCCAAATAAATTACCACGTTCAGAAGTATAGCTGGGTTTTATTGGGTGTGGCTGGAACAGCACCACAAAAACTTATCTATCCCAAAGCGGCTAACTTTACGCCATGTCATTTTGCAGCCGACGGTGAAACGACCTGATACCCAGTTAATTTGTAGAAAAATAATCGGGGTCGGGAGATGGATCCGGATCGGGTTCCCGAAAAATAGAACCAAACTGTGACAATTCATTTGGAAAGGCCGACACAATTTGACTTCTATCTCCACTTTGGAGTATCGATTGATTCTCTTCAGTTAACCCGGCCATTGCCATCACAGCACCTGGATCGTACAAAAATGCCGCCTGTCTTTGAGGATTTGCGGCAACATCCGTCAAGAAATTGTACAATTGACTCATCTTAATACCTCCGTTTAATATGGATATTTGGAAAGGGTGTTATATAGAAAGCTATTTTCGTTACAACATCATTAATATGAAAAATCATGCCATTAACGCTTGAAAGCGTGGATTAGCCCTCAAGTCACGCCAAGCCGGATCATGACGCACCATTTCAATATTAGGATCGGCCTCAAGTAATATCACCTCTTGTAGGTAATTCAATGCCAACTTAGTTTCACCTTTCAAAGCGGCCAAACCACCTAAACCGTAAAAAGCCGCATCACGCCCGTAAAAACCCTGTGCTTGGGTATCCACCATTGACTGTAAGACAATCCGTGCTTGGTTGATTTGGGTTTGGGCCTTGGCTAATCCTTGCCAGTGTGCCTGAGTCACCGCCAGACAATAAAGGGCCATAGCATCATCCCGTCTTACTGTCAAGGTTTGCTTATAACATTCAATCGCTTGTGCATATTCTCCGAGACATAACAGTGGGAAACCGCGCTCATTACCCCAATGATTAATGAGAGTGGCATCCAGCGCAACCGCCCTATTATACTCGGCCACCGCGTCTTGATAGCGGCCCATTATGACATAAATAACGCCTCGATAGGCAATCGCCCAAGCATAATCAGACTTAAGATCAATAGCCCGGTTAAAATCCGCGAGTGCATCCTCATAGCGCATTAGGCGACGGTAAGTCACACCTCGATGAGCCATAGCCCAAGCATAGTCAGGCTGAAAATCAATGGCCCGATTGAAATCGGTTAATGCCTCAGAATAGCATTTCATTTGGCGGTAGAACTCCGCTCGGTGGGCAAATGCTTTAGCGTTTTGAGGATTCTGTTTAATCGCTTTATTGAGTTCAGCCAAGGTTTCATCGTGGTGTGTCATAAACAATTTGAATTATCTAATTAGATTCACAGGCCCGAAATCAATTAACAATTGGATTTTGGCTCTGGAAAAGTGAAATATTCTCGAAATTCTACCACTTTGCCATCTTGCCAAATCATCAAATAGGCCCAGTTGTTTTCAAAAGGCAATCCACTCGGTTTGTTCAAGCCACTTTCATATCCAAAAACTACCATCTGGTTGTCTTGAACAATAAAGTTTCTCACCTCCCATTCGTAACCATTAGGCTCTGTTATCAATGCAGCCGCTTGAAACGCTTGTAATACTTGATCAAGGCTGTAATACCAACCGGCCAGTGGATAATCTATTGAGCCTGTCACGGCCCAAACGACATCAGGTGAAACCCACTTTTTCAGTAAGTCAGGTATACCCTTGACTTTATTAGGTAAAAGTGATTGAACTTTTTCACCGTCCAAGTTCGCTATGTACGATTCTAATTTTTCTAACTCCAAGTCACTATGTTGTGAAGTCATCATTGGCTCCTATTACTCATTACCCTTTTTAATTGATAATTGATTGAAAACGTGTGTCATCGCGCAACTCAAGCCATGCCAAATCACGACGCGCTAACTCACGAGGCTCATTTGCCAATGAAGTCGCTTGTTGAAGATAATCCAATGCTTGCTCACGGTCCCCCTCAAGAGCGGCCAAACCGCCGAGACGATAAAGGGCACCTGCTTGTTCCTGCTCTACATTCAACATCGTTTGCACCACTAATCGTGTTTTATCAAGATCGGCTTGGGCCAATTCAAATTGACGTGCCTTGATGACAGTGAGTGTGTACAGTGTAATATAATCATTAGGGTTTTTCTTCAATCCTTGCTCACAACACTCAATCGCTTGTGCATAACGTCCCGCATAACTCAATAATAATGCACGTTCCCCCGGCCAATAAGGAATAATAGATTCATCAAAAGCCAATGCCCTGTCAAAATCCATTAAAGCCTCCTCGAAGTGATTCATTAGGGTATACATTTGGCAGCGATAGCTGAAGGCCCAAGCGTAATCTTGCTTCAATTCAATGGCATGATTCAAGTCAGACAAGGCCTGAGAGTAACGATTCAATTTGTAGTAACACGATCCTCGGTGGGCGAGAGCCCAAGCGTAGTCCGGCCTCAGTGTGATAGAACGGTCAAAATCTGCTAGGGCCTCTTCATAGCGTTTCATTAAGTAATAAGTCTCGCCCTGGTGAGCGATAGCCCAAGCATAGTCAGGTTTAAGTCCGATAACCCTGTTAAAATCTACCAAGGCCTTTTCATAGTAGTTCATAAGCCGATAAGTCTCGCCGCGCTGGGCGAGTGCCTTGGTGTCGTTAGGGTTTTGGGCAAGTGCCTGATTTAGAAGGGCCAAATTTTCTGTATTGTGAAGCATCGCAATTAAAGAATGGAACGAGTTTTGCTATTACTGCTATTGATAATAGACTTGTCCCTTAATAAACTAAGTCCTTGATTTTTAATATCGTATCTCATATCTTCAATGACTTACGTTTATTTAGGGGCAAGTCTAATAATTTATTTAGACTCTATAAAATAATTTTATTCTACTTAGTCAATGACAAAAAATCAAATAATCAGTAGATCGAAAAAGGCGTTGCAGACGTTACAGGAGTTCATAAGTTCAGGCGTTTATAATCTCAGGAGTTCAGGAGCTTATGAGTTTGGACTAAATAATAGGTATCTTACAACCCATTAATTGATATAAAACAATATAGTTATAAAAAATAGGTTATAGTGACGCTTATAAAATAAATGATTTAGCTGTAATATGGCAAAGCAAAACTCAAAAATTGTCTTAAAGTATTAGATTTGTTTTTTTATAAGTGGGTGCGATTAAAAGTGTGGGGGAGAGCATCCAAAATAAATTTTGGACTCCAAAAAAGCCAGTATCTTCGTTCCAAATTTATTTTGGATGACTTTTTATGACTTGATGTGGTTTTACCCCTACACTTTTACACCCTTAATAAGCTAAGTTCTTGATTTTTGGCCGTGTTCCCCTTAGAATTTATTTCAAAACGCCAGATAGGCTCTTAAGGGGCCATCCCCAAACGCGCCATCATTTCATTATCTACCGGGGCTGGGCCTTTGGGCGGAACATAAAGCGTTGAAACGGCCGTCACTTTGGCCTCGGCCAGTTTGGATAACGGCAAGGGCTGAATCACTGGCTCACAAACCGGATAATAAACTGCCGCCTCGTACACAACCACTTCATGCTCAGGCCCATAACTCTCCCCTAAAACCTCGCCTAACACTGTCAAACCTAGTTTATGGCCCCCTTCTTGATAGAAACCCAAATTGCCCACCATCGCAATTTGCCACAAAATCAATGCACTGTGCGCGTCAAATCGACGGCGACGGATAAGAAAATCAGTCGCCTCAAAACTTTGACAGCCATTTTTACCCGGATCAATGCCTAAATCCGCGAATAAACAATCCTCTGCCGAAACCCCGGCCAACATCTGTGCCCGAAAACCTTCCCGACGCGCCTGCCTAATCGCATTGTGCGCCGGATCCGCAAATACGCCCGGATGACCGTAAAAAACAGCACAAACATTAATGCCTTTGCGAACCTCAGTCAACATCCGCTCAACCATCTCACGATACGTCTCTCTGCGGCGCTGATTATCAGTATTATAAGGTAAGGCCTCGGCCGAGGCATTGAGTGTTTTCAGCCACTTAGCGGTAACTGGATCGGCCAACGCAAATAAAACTTTATCAGCTTGCTGAATCCAAGCCTCTGCCCCTTTGGTCAGATGGCCGATTAATTGAATGCCAGTGCCGACAATCGTTAATGAACCTTTTTCCAAGTCCAGATTCCTTTTTAGTAATGTGTAATTATTAATGTTGTAATGTGTAATGCGAATGAGTGAATTAAAAATTGATTGTAAGGCAATATAAAATTGATTATACACACAGAAGGCACAGAGTTGCACGGAAGAATACAGAAAAAATGGTCGTTTTTATTTTAATTCAAAGAGTTATTGAATTATTTAGGGTTGTCAAAAAGTTTAATTTATTCTCTTGTTGAGTATATAACGATTTACTATCATACAATTAGAATTGCTGGTCGTTTATTATTTTCAGGCATTCAGAATTATTCTTTTAAATAAACGGAGAGTTTAATGGAATTGACTGATGAACAATGGGCGATTATTAATGCGCCTGAACATATTTTGAAAGTCAACGCTGTTGCGGGTAGTGGTAAAACAACAACGCTATTGGAATACGCTAAACGCAGGCCAAAACAACGGATTTTGTATTTGACGTTCAATAAATCATCTTCCGATGAAATGAAGAAAAAGTGTCTTGTTGCAAACCTTGACAATATCACTGTCCAAACTTTTCATGCTTTAGCCTATTATCATGCCAATGGCAGGCATTATGATCTGATTAATGACTTGAGTGAGTGGACTATTTTTGATGGTTACGTGAAAGGAGAACTAGAAGATAAAAGAGACAATCTGTTGCTCATTTCATGGCTTATAAAAGATATGATGGTTTTTTATCTTAATTCTTCTCTGTTCTATATAGATGAAGCGCTTCTTGCGTCTTATCGGAATGAAACTCGGCCACAAAATAAAGTGGATATGCTGTTATCTTGTTATGCTGATTTCATTCTGAAAACAATTAAAACTATTCTGACAAAAATGAAGCAATGCGAAATACCGGCCATTCATGACTTTTATCTGAAAATGTTTCATTTATCAAAGCCTACCTTGTTTTACGATATTATCTTGATTGACGAAGCGCAAGACTTGTCGGGCGTTATGCTAGAGGTGCTTAAAATACAAGAGGCTTCAAGGATTTTTGTGGGCGATACCTTTCAGCAAATTTACGCTTTCCGATATGCTATCAATGCTTTATATAAAATAGATTGCCTTGAATATTCATTGACGCAGACTTTTCGTTTTGATGACGCTTTGGCGCAAAAAATATCGAAAATTGTTAATCGTGGATACAGTATCTTGAATGATAGGGCGCATTTCCTAAAAATAAAAGGAAAGCAGGAGAGGATTGAGTGTTTGGAAGGCGATAGACAACAAATTGCGGTTATTTCAAGAAGTGTTTTGAAACTGTTTAAAGAAATCGCACATTATTTAGGGGGTGATCTCAAATTTTACTTTGAAGGGGGATATGAGAGTTATGGCTTTATGAACGCTCGCGTTTTGAGTGTTTTATATTTATATCAGGGGAATTTTGATAAGATCAGTGATCAATTTATCAGGCGATTCAGTCGTTTTAGGGCCTTAAGGGATTTTGCTAAGGCCTCACAAAATCGTCAGCTATTAAACACTTGTGATCTTGTTCAGACATACAGAGAAGATTTGTTTGATATCAATCAGAAAATCAAGCGACGCATTGTGTCTAAGGAAGAAGCCGATGTGATTTTTACAACAACCCACAAAGCGAAGGGACAAGAATATCAAAATGTTCAGATGGTTAAAGAAGATTTCATCACTCGCGAACAACTGGAAAATGCGGTTAAAAAACCGGATGAATTTCATTTTGAGAAGCTTAGAGAAGAAATCAATATTTTTTACGTTGCTGCAACGAGAGCGATGGATAATATAAGCTTACACAAATTTTGAAATGTTGCTCTTAATCAGGGTCGTAAAAAGGGGCAACCACAAGGGATTGCCCCTACAATATTGTTTTTTCTTGTAGGGGAAATCCGTATGGTTGCCTCTGAGGGTATGGAAACTTATCGTCGCTTTGCATAGGAACGAAGTTTCCGCTTTCTCGCACTCGGAAATTCCTTTTTCCTTCCTTCCTTTTTAAGAAATATTTTCAATCATCATAGGAGCGCCACGGTTGATGGATTTGACTTCCTTATAATGTTGATGATGTCGCCGCCGCCTTTCTTCATGATAGGCTAGTCCAGTGCCTGCTGGGATAAGTCGCCCTACAATCACATTTTCCTTAAGGCCGCGTAAATCATCACATCGACTATTGACGGATGCTTCTGTCAGTACCCGTGTTGTCTCTTGGAAAGAAGCGGCTGAAATAAAAGAATCGGTTGCGAGTGAAGCCTTCGTAATGCCTAACAACCGAGGTTCGTAAGTGGCCGGTATTTTTCCGTCCTGCATCACACGCTCGTTTTCTTCTAATAACCTTGAGCGTTCTACTTGTTCCCCTGGCAATAATAGCGTTTCTCCAGGTTCTAAGACGGCCACTTTGCGTAGCATTTGCCGAACGATGACTTCAATGTGTTTATCATTGATCTTGACACCTTGAAGTCGATAAACGTCTTGAACTTCATTAATAATATAATTAGCCAATGCCGTCATACCCAAAAGCCGCAAGATATCATGAGGATTAGGAGCGCCATCGACGATTTCCTCGCCTCTCTCCACATGTTGTCCCTCAAATACATTGATATGTCGCCACTTAGGTATCGAGATTTCGTCATCTTCCCCATCTTTGCTTGTAATTATCAATCTTTGCTTCGTTTTTGTATCTTTTCCAAAACTGACTGTGCCACTGCGTTCTGCCAAAATAGACGGTTCTTTAGGTGTACGCGCTTCAAATAAATCAGCTACACGAGGTAACCCACCTGTAATGTCGCGGGTTTTAGAGGATTCTTGTGGTAATCGAGCCATGATATCGCCCACTTTAACCTGAATACCCTCTTCCACATTAATAATCGCGCGTGGTGGCAAAAAATAACTGGCTGGGATTTCCGTGCCAGGAATATTTAAATCCTGAGCATTTTCATCCACCAACTTCAGCATCGGACGCATATCCTTAGCATGATTGGGTCGCAATTTAGGGTCGGTGATCACCATATTGCTCAGTCCGGTCATTTCATCCTGTTCACGATTAACGGTTATGCCTTCTACAATATCAGCATAATTCACAATACCAGCGACTTCTGTAATAACCGGATAGGTATGTGGATCCCAGTTCGCAATAAACTGTCCGGCTTCAACATGTTCTCCCTCATTGAGACTTAACACCGCGCCATAAGGCACCTTATAGCGTTCGCGTTCCAAACCAAATTCATCTAAAATACTTAACTCTCCAGAACGAGAGACTGCAATGAACTTAATACGATTTTCGTCACTTTGCTGTGGTATCAACTTAAGATTTTCAAATTTAAGAGTCCCTTTGGACTTAGCCTCAATATGGTTGATAGCCGCCGCTCTGGAAGCCGCACCACCAATATGAAAAGTTCGCATGGTTAATTGCGTTCCAGGTTCACCGATAGACTGAGCAGCAACAACGCCCACAGCCTCTCCCATATTGACCAAGTGTCCACGTCCTAAATCACGTCCATAGCACTTAGCACAAATGCCGTAGCGAGATTCACAATTGATAGCCGAACGTACTTTAATCCGGTCAACATTTTCCTGTTCAAGTAGTTCTACCCATTGTTCATCCAATAATATGCCTGCTTTAACCACAGGTTCTGCTATCCCTGGCTTAAAAACATCTTCTGCAACGACCCTACCTAATACTCGGTCTCGTAAAGTTTCTACTACATCACCGCCTTCAATCAAGGGGATCATTTCCAAGCCTTGCTCTGTACCACAGTCAAGTTCTAAAACAACCATATCCTGAGCCACATCCACCAAGCGGCGTGTTAAATAGCCCGAATTAGCTGTCTTTAAAGCCGTATCCGCTAAACCTTTACGCGCACCATGTGTAGAAATAAAATACTGCAAGACATCTAACCCCTCACGAAAATTCGCTGTGATAGGTGTTTCGATAATAGAACCATCCGGTTTAGCCATCAGTCCACGCATACCGGCTAATTGGCGTATTTGAGCCGCTGAGCCACGCGCACCTGAATCAGCCATCATGTAGATGGAATTAAAAGAAGGCTGCTGGCTTTCATTACCATGACTATCAATGACAGTCTCTACGCCTAACTGAGTCATCATCGCTTTAGCCAACTTATCATTCGTATGTGACCAAATATCAACTACTTTATTGTAACGCTCGCCATTGGTAATCAGTCCAGAGGCATATTGTTCTTCTATCTCTTTAACTTCCATTTTAGCCGCTTCAATGATTTGAAATTTGTTATCAGGGATAATCATATCCTCAATACCAATGGAAATACCAGCGCGTGTTGCAAAAGAAAAGCCCATATACATCAATTTATCCGCAAAAATAACGGTTTCTTTCAAACCTAAGCGCCGATAACAAGCATTGATCAATTTAGAAATCGTCTTTTTGGTCATATCTTGATTGACCAACTCAAAAGGCAATCGAGGTGGCAAAATTTCAAATAGCAAAGCTCGCCCGACTGTCGTATTCATCTTTGGGTATGTTTCTGTCTGACTCCCTTTTTCAACATCCTCTTTCAAGCGTACCGTGATAGACGCATTGAGTTCCACAATACGGTTTTCATAAGCACGATGCACTTCATTAAGGTTAGCAAACACCATTCCCTCACCCCGTGCACCATTGCGTTTTCGACTCATAAAATAGAGTCCTAACACCACATCCTGTGAAGGCACAATAATAGGCTCACCATTCGCAGGTGAAAGAATGTTATTAGTAGACATCATCAGAGCGCGTGCTTCCATTTGTGCCTCAATTGACAAAGGAACATGCACAGCCATTTGATCGCCATCAAAGTCTGCATTAAAAGCGGTACAGACTAAAGGATGCAATTGAATTGCCTTCCCCTCAACTAAAATCGGTTCAAAAGCTTGAATGCCCAAGCGGTGCAAAGTTGGGGCACGATTCAATAACACCGGATGCTCCCGAATCACTTCTTCTAAGACATCCCAAACCTCCGCCACCTGACGTTCTACCAATTTCTTGGCTGCCTTGATAGTTGTCGCGATACCCTTAATTTCTATCCTGCCAAAAATAAAAGGTTTAAATAACTCCAAAGCCATCTTCTTCGGCAATCCACACTGATGTAACCTTAATGTGGGACCCACGACAATCACCGAACGGCCGGAATAATCCACTCGTTTACCTAACAAATTCTGGCGAAAACGCCCTTGCTTACCTTTAATCATATCAGCAAGTGATTTTAAAGGTAGTTTATTAGAGCCGGTAATCGCTCGTCCTCTGCGCCCATTATCTAATAAAGCATCAACGGCTTCTTGCAACATTCGCTTCTCATTACGCACAATGATTTCAGGCGCATTGAGATCAAGTAACCGCTTAAGACGGTTATTGCGATTAATGACACGTCGATAAAGATCATTTAAATCTGAAGTGGCAAAGCGCCCCCCATCCAAAGGCACTAATGGACGTAACTCAGGCGGTAAGACAGGCAAAACCTTCAATACCATCCATTCAGCTCGATTGCCAGAATGCAAAAAAGATTCTAACAATTTCAAACGCTTGCTTAATTTTTTAATCTTAGCATCTGAAGTACTGGCATTGATCTCCTCACGAAGATTATTCACGATAGCCGCCAAATCCATAGTTCGCAACAAATCAAATACCGCCTCAGCTCCCATTTGTACATCAAACTCATCACCATATTCTTCCAGCGCATCCAGATAGGTTTCTTCATTTAACAACTGGCCTCGGTCTAAGGCAGTCAAACCTGGGTCAATGACCACATAAGCCTCAAAGTAAAGAATGCGTTCAATATCCCGCAAAGACATATCTAACATAAGCCCCATGCGAGAAGGTAGAGATTTGAGATACCAAATATGAGCAACTGGGGAAGCTAATTCAATATGTCCCATTCGTTCCCGGCGCACCTTAGCTTGAGTCACCTCAACGCCACATTTTTCACAGACAACGCCTCGATGTTTGAGACGCTTGTATTTGCCACATAAACACTCGTAGTCCTTAGTGGGCCCAAAAATCTTGGCACAAAAAAGACCATCACGTTCTGGTTTAAAGGTACGATAATTAATGGTTTCAGGCTTTTTAACTTCACCGTAAGACCAAGAACGAATTTTCTCAGGAGAAGCTAAGCCAATACAAATCCTATCAAAGTCTTCTATTTGTCCTTGGCTATTTAACAGATTCAGTAAATCTTTCATAAGTTGATAATTGGAAACGGGGAATGGGGAATGGTAAACCAAAACAATGAATTAATTATAATTAATTCATTCTGGCACAGGGCGTGTTGAATAGGAGCGTTGGTAACAACGGCGTTTAGGATCACAAAATAGTTCGTTTTGTTGAGGATAATGGCTCCTTACGCCCTGGTGGGCTAATCCAGCTTACATCGACTTTGTTAATTTTTTAGGCATAACGACAAGGATTGTATCTAATAAAAGATTTTACTGAGACATGACTACGATCTTATTCTTTAAAAGCTTAACTTTTAAATTAAAAGCTTAACGACAAGGATTGTCTATTTTATACGGATTTAATTAACCGAAACATTATCACGATCTCATCCCTTCATATACAATCTAGTTCAAAAGCGGGAAAGTCGATAGCAATGCACCCATCTAAAGGTAGCTGAGAATTTCATTCTTTTCAAATATATTTTGATATCCGTGTGTCAAACCTATTTAAGTTTGTTACATAAGATAGAACGCTGATAAAACTGATTGTCATGATTGAGGCTGATAAATTGAGAAGTCAAAATTCATTTTATCATGACAATCTGCTTCTATTAGTGAAAGGCGTGAAAAAATAATTGCCAAAATGCTTCAACAGACACACCCTAGTCTATAGGACTAAGCGATTATCGAACAAACTATAGAATGGGTAGGGTATTTTACAAAAAGGATAGGAAACTCAGGTGTGTGATCTCAATCTGATATATATAAATAATTTTTAGTAATTAGCTTTGCGAACCTTAGCGTAGTACACCGAAGGTTCGCAACAAATTTTTTTTTGAGCCTCAAGTTTGTCGCGAAAGGCGTTTCATCACGAATGATTTACTTTCCCTTGGAGGTCACATTCAAACTCAAAGTCTTTGATGCTTGACTTATTAACTTTAAAATAATTTATGAGAAGGTATAATCTCAAATGTGCCTCTTGCAAAACTCAACTCATCATTTGGTAGGCTCATCAAAACAAAAAGAAATCAGTGCTACATTACCTCACTCAACGTTCTGTGAAGCTATCAAAAAACGGCTTGTTATTTCGTCAGTTACTTAAACTTGTTCAAGTTCAATATCAATTCCCAAAGAGCGAATTTCTTTCACCAAGACGTTGAACGATTCGGGCATCCCGGCTTCCATACGATGATCACCATCGACAATGTTTTTATACATCTTAGTTCGACCATTCACGTCATCCGATTTGACTGTCAGCATTTCTTGTAAAGTGTACGATGCCCCATAAGCTTCCAACGCCCACACTTCCATTTCACCAAAACGCTGTCCACCAAATTGAGCTTTACCCCCTAAGGGCTGCTGAGTGACCAAGCTATAAGGCCCTGTGGAACGAGCATGCATCTTGTCATCAACTAAGTGATTCAATTTGAGCATATACATGTAGCCTACCGTTACTGAACGTTCAAATGCTTCTCCTGTTCGACCATCATATAAAGTCGCCTGACCCGTTTTAGGCAAAGCTGCCAACTCTAGCATAAATTTAATTTCTTGTTCACTCGCACCATCAAAAACGGGGGTAGCCATCGGTACGCCATGACTTAGATTCTTTGCTAATTCCAATATTTCTGAGTCAGTCAAAGAATTTAAATCTTCTTGCTTTCCACTAGAGTTGTAAATTTTGTCCAAAAACGCCCGTAAATTGCCAACAGAGTTATCCCCATCAAAGCTGTACTGTTTTTTGATGATCTGTAATTGCAAAGCAATCTGTTCCCCCAGTTTTTTTGCAGCCCAACCTAAGTGCGTTTCTAATACTTGTCCAATGTTCATCCGAGATGGCACCCCAAGTGGGTTTAACACGATGTCTACTGGCACACCCTTTTCGGTATAAGGCATGTCTTCAACAGGTACAATCATAGAGACTACACCTTTATTACCGTGTCGTCCTGCCATTTTGTCTCCAGGTTGTATTCGCCTTTTTACCGCGAGGTAAACTTTAACCATTTTGAGTACGCCAGGTGCCAAATCATCACCGGTCATCAATTTCTGCCGTTTTTCTTCATAAAGTTCATCTGAACGCTGCCGCTGTTCTTTTAATTGCAGAGCAAAGTTTTCAAATTGAGCTTGAATTTCAGGATTGTCTAACTGAATTTCAAACCACTGATGGCGCGTTAAATTAGAGAGGTAATTTTCATCTATCGTTGTTTCGCCTAGCAATCCTGGGCCACTTTTAGCCGTTTGCCCTAAGAGTAATTTTTCTAAACGAGCGTAGGTATCATCTTCTAAAATACGGAGTGTATCTCGTAGATCTTTTTTGACTTTATTCAGTTCAGTCTGTTCAATGTGTAAAGCACGAGCATCTTTTTCAATGCCATCACGAGTAAACACTTGGACATCAATGACAGTCCCCATTGTACCACTGGGTACTCGTAAGGAGGTGTCTTTTACTTCTGAGGCTTTTTCACCAAAAATTGCCCGTAGTAGTTTTTCTTCAGGTGTCAGTTGGGTTTCCCCCTTAGGGGTGACTTTGCCTACTAAGATGTCTCCCGGTTTGACTTGGGCACCAATAGAAACAATGCCAGATTCATCTAAATTTAAAAGCGCGGCTTCACTGAGATTGGGAATATCTGCCGTAATTTCTTCAGGGCCTAGTTTTGTATCCCGCGCCATACAGCTTAGTTCAACAATATGAATGGAAGTGAAGCGGTCCTCTTCAACAACCCGTTCTGAAATCAGTATCGAATCTTCAAAATTATAACCATTCCAAGGCATAAATGCGACCAGCACATTTTGTCCAAGTGCAAGTTCACCTAAGTCAGTGGAAGGCCCATCCGCCAGAACATCACCCTGATGAATTATATTCCCTGGGCTAACCAAGGGCTTTTGGTTGATACAAGTATTTTGATTAGATCTCACATATTTAGTTAGATTGTAGATATCGACACCCGAAGAAAGTGAGCTATAAAGTGTGAGAGTCTCTTTCTCAGATTTGTCCTGAGAGTCTTCATTTTTAAAGACTTCATTATCATTGACACGCACGACAATACGAGCGGCATCTACAGAGTCGACGATACCGCCTCGTTCTGCAACGACAGTGACACCCGAATCGACGGCGACTGTGCGTTCCATCCCTGTACCAACAAGCGGTTTTTCAACTCGCAAAGTAGGCACGGCTTGTCGTTGCATATTAGAACCCATTAAAGCGCGATTCGCATCATCATGTTCCAAAAAAGGAATCATCGACGCGGCCACTGAAACGATTTGTTTAGGTGAAACATCCATGTAATTAATTTTATCTGATGGGGCTAGAGTAAATTCATTTTCATGTCTAGCCGTAATCAGCTTATCTTTAAAAAAGTTGTTTTCGTCTAAGTTAGCATTGGCTTGGGCAATCACATAGCTGCCCTCCTCGATAGCTGATAAATAATCGACTTGATCAGTGACTTGTCCTCCCTCTACCCGACGATAAGGCGTTTCCAAAAAACCATACTGATTGGTTTTAGCGTAAACGGCCAAAGAATTAATCAATCCAATATTAGGGCCTTCTGGTGTTTCAATAGGACACACGCGACCATAATGGGTAGGATGCACATCTCGCACTTCAAACCCTGCCCGTTCTCGCGTCAATCCTCCCGGCCCCAATGCAGAAATGCGGCGTTTATGAGTCACTTCAGATAAAGGATTATTCTGATCCATAAATTGAGACAATTGACTAGAACCAAAAAACTCCCGAATTGCCGCTGTCACAGGTTTAGCATTAATCAACTCTTGCGGCATCATATTTTCAGATTCCGCCAAAGTTAAACGCTCTTTCACCGCTCGCTCAACCCGTACCAAACCAATACGAAACTGATTTTCCGTCATTTCCCCCACACTGCGAATTCGCCGATTTCCTAAATGATCGATATCATCAACGGTACCAGAACCATTTCGGATACTTATAAGAGTGCGTAACACATCAAGAATATCTTCAGTCGATAAAACGCTAGGCCCAGAAATATCAGAACGACCCACACGGCGATTAAATTTCATCCTACCCACAGTGGATAAATCATATCGATCTTCAGAGAAAAATAAGCTCTGAAATAAGCTTTCAGCGGCTTCTGGAGTAGGCGGTTCCCCAGGACGCATCATACGATAGATTTCCACACAGGCTTCCAAAGGTGTTGCCGTCTGATCAAGACGTAAAGTATCAGAAATATAAGGGCCACGGTCTAAATCATTTGTATAAAGCGTTTCAAAGGATTCAACATGATGTTCCAACAAAGCATTGAGCAGTTCTTCATTCGCAATATCATTAGCTTTAGCAATCGTTTCACCCGTATCAGGAGAAATCACGTCATGAGCAAACACCGAACCTAACAAAAAAGAGTCTAAGTGCCCATTTTCATATTCCAATGGCACTTTGACTGTTGTTATACCCGCATTTTCCAATTCTCGAATATGTTTAGAAGTCAAACGCCGGCCTGCCTCAACAATAAGTTTTCCCTGAACATCTTTAATATCAAAGCTTGCTAATTCACCGCGTAAATGTTCAAAATTAAGAAGAATATGAAAATCATTCTCCATACGAAAAAAGCGATGCGTATCGAAAAAAAGTTCTAACATCTGCTCATTACTATAACCCAACGCTCGCAACAAAATAGTCGCTGGCAACTTACGCCTGCGGTCAATCCGTATAAAAAGACAATCCTTATGATCAAATTCAAAGTCTAGCCAAGAACCGCGATAAGGAATAATTCTGGCTGAGAATAAAAACTTACCAGAAGTATGCGTTTTCCCCTTATCATGGTCAAAGAAAACACCAGGAGAACGATGGAGTTGGGAAACAATAACACGCTCTGTGCCATTAATAACGAAAGTACCATTTCGAGTCATAAGTGGGATTTCACCCATATAGACTTCCTGCTCTTTAATATCCTTGACCGACTTATTTTTAGAATCCTTATCATAAAGAATTAAACGCACTGATACCCGTAGCGAAGCGCAATAAGTCATACCCCGTAGCTGACACTCTTTAACATCAAAGGTTGGTTTACCAAGACGGTAGCTAACATATTCAAGGGCAGCATTACCAGAAAAACTGAATATTGGAAATACCGACTTAAAGGCAGCGTGTAAACCCACATTTAAACGTTGTTCGGGTAGCGTATCTTTTTGCAGAAAGGTTCGGTAAGAGTCAAGTTGAATAGCCAATAAATAAGGTACTTCAAGAATGCTCGGACGTTTACCAAAGTTTTTGCGTAAGCGTTTTTTTTCGGTGAAAGAATAGGGCATATTTTTTTAAGGGGGAATTGAGGTATTAAAGAGGTTTTAATACTCGACTATCAAGTTTTTTATAAGTCCTTGATTTAAAAAGAAATATAATTTTAGACTTAAAAACTAAATAACGTTAAAAATCAATGAGTTGGCTATTTTAAGACTCAAAAATAGAGCTTTGCAAAGCCAAATAACATCAAAAACTTGATAGTCGAGTAATAGTTAAATATTTTTCGTAGTTCTTAAAAAGTAGTGATAAATTGTGAAAAATATAGGTGTGGTTCAAAAAATGATTTATCACGATTTGTTGGCCACTACGAATTTTTTGAGTCTATTTTATGAAGAGAAATCTTGAAATCAAGTTTGTAATTACGAAGATAAATTTATCGTAGGTATCAGAATTAAAAAAAACTAATAATCATTTATAAAATAATTGCCTAGATGACTTTTTGACTGAAACCTCAATACGGAAAATTTTAATATAATCCATTGAAATCAATATATTATTAAGATTAATTTTTAATCATTAGGTATAGAATTTTAGATACAGGTATCAAAGAACTCAAACAAGATATTATGTAACGTATTGAATTGGCGAGGTTCCCGTTTTGATTTTCTAGCCCAATTTATTCTGGTTATAACGGAGTCAAGGGGGAGGTACTAAAATTTTAGGAGTCATTCGTGATGAGTCATTCGTGATGATAAAATAGTGTTTAATAAAATCATTAATAGACTTTTGTCCATACAATAAACATAATCCATTGGCGTACGAGAGACAACTATAATGAAGATCAAGGACTTATCGTCCTGGACAAGGTATAATTAATAGCATAACAATTATTAATATATTTATATCTGACAAATCATCTGCCTGAAAAGGCCGCCTCGAAATACAATCATCAGAATTTATTTCGGCATTTCAGTTCTGACCGTGAATTTGGCTGTGTGCTACCGGCATTGAAGGACACACGCTCTGGTGATTTTCCATTAAAAGCGTTTACAATAGTTCGAGAGAGGATTTGAACTCAATTTAGCTTGGTTACGCCTATCTATCACAGCATTTCCATAAATAGGTGCTTGTTAGTCATGATTGTGTGTACGCCATAAATGGGAAAAGAGTGGTTAGTTTTATTTAGAATAAACTGTCTACAATAGATCGCTTGTCGTTCTCGTTGTGTCATTCTTTAACTCAAAGCAATAGGTTTTTATTTTGGTTAGTTGATCCAATAGTTCGTACTGACCCTAAAAATAATATCCACCGTTTGCACATCAACAAAAATTTCTTCCACAAAGAGCGTTTTATTTTGAGTATTGATCTTCCACGCTAAGGCAATTCCAAAAAAATAAAATACCCAAAACAACCACACTACTCTATGCATACAAATCTTATGTAACAAACTGTCTGCTCACGCAGAGCCGCAGAGCCGCAGAGAATGAAAGAAGATTGATTAAAGGTGTGGGTATTTTAATTTTTTGGAGTTACCTAATACTATTTGCATAATCTCATTCTCCCAGCAAACTCGGGTTGAAGATTGTTAATGCTAGTGCATCGGTTTTTATTTCAGTTGAGGGCACTGCATGCTCTTGCCCTATATATTCATATTAGCAATTTGAGTCGTTTCCCTTGCATTCATTAATTGAAATCGTGAGATGTCAAACCTGAAGCTCGATGTGGAAGTGGCAATTGCTCAAAAAATGGGTTTACTGGGTTTGTTGGCAGAAAGAGATAGGCTCTCTCTGTTCTCAGAGCTAGGACACTACCGTTAATACTAAGCAGTCTACCTGATTCTTGCATAGGTACAATCAACTCTGCCCCATATACTGGAATGTTGTTGTATTTCTGTTTAAGTTTAACCATATAGCCGCCCATTGGATACTACGGTCTTATGCCGGAAATGAAAACGGTCCCCGTATAAAAGTCCCCTTCTTCTTTTGGGAAGAAGATACACTTTGATATAATCACAATGCCGCTTTTTCCGGATTATCCAGTGTTATATTTGAAGAAACATACAACTATTCAGTCGGCTTTAAAAAATAATGGGGTCCTATTTTGACAAGTGCTGTTTATCAGTCCGCATTCGAGGTGACCTGCATAATTTTATTGACCGTCTCATCTATCTTTCAGAAAAAAGGTGAATTTGCAGCAGGCAATAAGTTGATTTATTCAACATCATTGTAATTTGTTTTAATTTCTTTTATAAGAGAGATTTCACAAGTAGTGAGTTCACTTGACATGAGCAGCAATTTTTGACGGTTATGGAAGGAAAGCCAACAATATTTAAATATCTTTTTCAGTATTCAGACTGAAGCATTTGTTTTCTTTGATTAAGATGATTAAGCGTTTTGCAAGTTTCTCAAAACACAATCAAGAACTTATATTTTTGAAGGATGACTCTTTATTTATAAATAATTAAAATTGATTACATTTTTATCAAAAAAAAGAGACCTTAAATAGACGCCCAATGTCTAGCGTTTTTTGCCAAGTCTTATCACTTAATCAAGTGTTAATTAGTATCGGAAAAAAAGTGGTCAGTTATTTATAACGCTTCTCTATAACGCCATCAATAAAAACGAAAACTTAGAAACTTAGATAAATTTATATTTTTTTCCTTTAGGACTGAAACAATAATTTATTGATTTTCAGCTAGTAACAAACTTGAGTATAATGACGCATTTCCATTTTTCCTGGTTTCTAATTTTTTGTTTTTGACAAAAAATTTGATTAGGGTAGTTCAATTGAATCAAAACCGTATTTCAATTTTATTAATTGAAATGAACTCAAACTTGGAAGATAGAAAAGGCTTATATCATGTCATATTCCAAAAATGATTGAGGTTAGTTAGGTAATACAAAAAAAATTAATATACCACCAATGGGCAAGCACATAGCCCCTACATGCCATTGAATATTATAGCTTGGTGCAGATGAGTTTGCACTTTTTAAGGGCTTAATTTATGATCATCAAATTGGTTCTCGTCTTCAAGTCGTTCTGAGCTTTCATCTTCGATTTCATCTTCTTTCCAATATCGATCTTCTTCATTTCTTACGCTCGATAATATTCCCATTAAAGTAAGAGGAGTAACTTGTTTAAATCCATCATCAAGGTGAATTTTTAGTTTTTCCATTGTATAATCACATTTTTTGGCACAGTAATTTTTAACAACCCCCCAGCCTATTTCAATAGGCTGTAATTCAGGGTGATACTGTGGAGTTCGTATAATAGTATGCCCCGCATTTTCGGCAATAACATCCAATCTATATTTTGGTTTTGGACATAATTCTCTACATCTTTTATAGAGTTCTGGTTTAAGCATATTATCATCATATTCTGATGGATGTTTTGCTTTGAGCCATTCTTGTAATTCGACCTTAAGTGTTTTGACGGTTGGGAAAGCATCCTCAACATAAAGATTATGATATTTAGCGTTATCCATAAATATCAGTGAGGGCGAAGGGATATTTGGTAAAAGTTGTTTCTTGATTAACGAAGAAAAATTCCCATAATCCATTTGACCATGATAATCCCCGGTGGATTGTTTAGCTTGAAAAACCCGTTTTGCATTTGGAACCCAACCATCTTTTGTTACGGCGTTGACTATAATTAGTCGAGGCCCTTTTCCGGAAGGCTTATTTACCCATGGACCATCGTCAGTAAAATACCACGTTTTTTCTATAGAATGGTTAACGTTGATATAACTTTCATCCAAATACACTTCCGGTCGAATTAGACTATTGTTATTCTTTCTATTGGCTAACGTATTGAAGTGAATACTCTCGTCTAGCTATTATAACATAATCCGACTCGATCAATACGCTACGCCTTTTAGAGGTTCTATGTACAAACCCCATTCTTTTTAAGGTACGCAAAAGAGTTTTGTCGGTAATTTCTACGTTATATTCTTGGTATATCCAACCACATAGTGAGCGAGTACTTACATATTGGCCATTACGATTTAATTGACGTATCTGCTGACGAATTATAGTTTCTAATGGTTTCGACCCGCTGAATGGTGGCTTACCTCTATTTGTTGATGGCGAGTTAACTTTTCCGGTTCTATTATATTCTGAAAGAATACTTTTTACGGTTCTTCGATAACATTCAATCCTTGAGCAATCCGATTGGCGGGCTCTTTAGTTGAAACCGTATCACCATTAAGCCTTTCCTTTACATATGATTGTTTGAGAGTAACAATAAATTCTTTTTGCTCTTTTGTGTACGCCTTACCTCTAGGCATATTTCTGTCATCCTATCAAATCTATTATGAGTTTTATGTGTCGGTGAGGGTATTATAAACAATTAGATACAAACAGTGCAAACTCATCTGCACCAAGCTATAGTAGAGGAAATCCCCCCCGCGCAAGTCCATTTTCTGGATAATTGAAGGGTAGCAAACGGGTATATTATTAATTATTTGGGAGTTACCTTTGTCGCGCTTTTTCGTCCAACAATTTATTTTATGAAAGACTTATTGATTTTATGAAAGACTTGAACAGAATTTTGACTAAGAATGAGTCCCGGAAGCTAAATGATTGAGTGATTTTGTGTGTGTATTGCACACCAATTAGTTTTCGAGGCTGAAGTTTTTGTTTTTAAAAACTTGAACATCGAAGTGATTTAGGAAACCGTTTAATTAATAATTGCAATGAATTAGATTAATTACCCATTATATCAATAAATTATAAAATAATTATAAAATTACCCGTGGTAATGCGCCCAGATGAGGTTAAAAGATTGAAAAGTCTTTTTTTCAATGGCTCATAATGCAAATGTTTGAAACGGTTTAAAACATTGTGTGTTATGAGCCGCTTTGAAAATCGTTCTTTGCATTTTTGAGTTTTGGGTTTAGTTATTTATTGTTATAGAGGTTATTTAGTGGTGGAATAGTAAGTTGTGTATAATGCACCCTGTACCCTTTTGCCATTCGTTTTCTTTAGTTAACTTTATTTATAAGTAGAAAAATGTTATGAGAGGTGGGCTTAAACAATGATGCTATACTTTAGAAGTTCATAATTTGTGATTTTGAGAGAATCAAATATCAAAATGTTGGAAAAATTTTTTTGATTTCTTGGATTTCAAAACATAATAATATTTTAGTCGCTCGTAATCGAATAGTTGAGTCTTAACTGGGCATCAATACAGTTTGCACACAAAAATTATTATTATGCAATTATAAAAAAAAACATTATAACCGGAATGAAAACGAATCCAGACAAAAACCTCTTTCTTATCACTGGTTTCAGTGATAAAAATCCGGTAACTCCCCAAAAATAAAACGCCAAGGGCAAGCCCGGTGTGTGGGTATTTTAATTTTTTGGGGTTACCTCAGTTAAAAAATTAAACTTTTGGTAGAGATTGGAATTTAAGAGTTATTAAAGAATCTTAACTCGGCTTTATAAGTCGTATTAGTTTGACTTATAGTGATCGACAGCATACTTGACACACAAATGGAAGCTGTTTTTAGTTTGATATCAGATAGTTAAGTGCATTTTTCGTGTGTAAAGTATGGTGTCGATCACTATTAAACCGTTTTGAATAGCCTCTTTAAAAGAGCCAAAGTTTTCATAATATTTGGAATACAAGACTTTTCTTTTTACAAACTTCCAAAGCCTTTCAATTAAATTCAAATTGGGGGAATAGGGTGGCAAAAAAAGCAACTCAATTTCAAGTTGTTGAGCCAATTCTTGGACGAGTTTACATTTTTGATAACGTACATTATCCATAATTAAAGTGATCGGTACACCTAATTTAAGTGCTGCTATGAAAGTTTAATAATTCACACACGCTTAAGGCATTAATATATTCATCATTGGTAACCATAACCAATTCGTGTGTGATAGCATTGAGGGCCGCTAACACATTAAACCGTTTTCTACCAGAGGGAGATTTTATAAAAATTCGTGTCAAAGACCACAAAAAACCCAAAAATGCTCCCCAGACTTTTAGGAGCCGCATCCACAAAGAATACGGCTCTTTCTCCTTTCGATGCTTCATCTAAACGAGGCTGTAATTGAGTTTCTTTAAAATTTTTTTGTTTTTCAAGTGAGGCTTTAGCTGGAATTACCCCAACTTTACGAAATTTGAAACCAATGAGCCTCTTGCAAAACTTTTAAATTATTCCACAAATAGTGTGTAAAAAAAGGGTAAAAAAACTTGATTATCCGTTTTTTCTTTCAAAAAAATTAAAAATTAGCATGATAAAGGACTTAAATGCTAAAAACGAGTAAAATTGGCGATTTTTGGACGTACCAGTCCCTATTTCCCCCTGAGGCGATTTATTTTTAACCTATTGTTTTAACTATTACCTTTATGTAACAAATCGCATCAATTGATCGACTGTCACCACTAAGATACCAAACATAAGGTGGCTGAAAATTTTAGCGTGACCTCGTACACGGACATGGCGAGCCCCAAATTCATCTTTCAGCCTTCCATTAACTCGTTCCGAGGCACTTCTCTCATGATAACGAATTTGTTCAGGCAACTCCATATGGATAAATTTAAGCCGTTTTTTTTTCAGCTTCAAGTTCTTCTTTCAAAACTTTATCACTTTGTTAATTGACATCTATAATAGGAACATGACCAAGTTCAAGACTGTGATTCTTAATTTCGGAAGCATCATAAGCTGAATCCATTAAATCATAGAGATTATAGTTATCGCGGGCATAGAAGGTACTCATTCCAAGCACTAACATAAGATATGATTGTTAGATGTTTTCTTCAATTAGGGTTCCTTCTATGCCCGCCATGACTATAGTTACTCGATTTTTCGTGCTTTCAGCCAAAGGAATTGCTACTTGACTGTCATGTGTTGAAGCGGAAGTTAATACACAACTGACAGGAACTTGACCATCAGCTGTATCAATATGAAGCTTATAACCTACCCAAGTTTCTATATGGCCTTTGCTGTTTTTAGTAGCGAACTACATCACAGT
>Ga0316201_10000172_pt1 | contig 30943 bp, 26 predicted proteins | sample CS6wburrow_MG_FD_204516 | JGI IMG/M metagenome (GOLD analysis project Ga0316201, IMG submission 204516) | Coastal sediment microbial communities from Delaware Bay, Delaware, United States - CS-6 worm burrow | ecosystem: Environmental > Aquatic > Marine > Coastal > Sediment | place: USA...
CGGTCGCCAGGAACTCTTCGTCCTGTGTCAGAACCAGGACATCGACGGAGCTGGCGCCGACATCGGCAGCGGCAGAGATTTTCTCTGGGTTCAGCGCGGGCATGCGTCCTGTGCCGTCGGAGATTATCGCCGAACCATTCTCGGACGTTTCCATTATGATGTGCTCGCCGGCGGGCTCGTCCGGGTTCGCCGTCATGTCATTGGCCGATTCCGCGAGAGCAATTAGGCGCGCCTGGCGCGTCGCGTTGTCAATCAGGTTTTTCAATGATTCGGCGGTGACACTGCCGCGCACGACCTGGAAAACTTCCTGATCACCGACGAGCGCTTCAAGGCCATCGTCTGCATTGCCTGCCAGGAGGATGCCGATAGTGTCGGGTGAACGCTTCTTGGCTTCACGCAGTGCTTCGAGACCGCTCATGCCCGGAAGTCTCTGGGCGGAGACGATCACATCTATCTGGATCTCGCCGAGTGTGTTGAGCGCCTCGGAGCCACTGGTGGCACAATGCACTGTGTAACGGTCATTGAACCCGGAACTGAGGGTATCCAGGGTGCTTTGTTCACTATGCAGTAACAGCACCTGTTTCTTGAATTGCTCCAGCGACACTCGACGACCTCCATCAGCTTTATGTCTAATCGCACGCGTAGTCCTTGCGTCGATGGAGTATATCGTCGCGATACCGCGGATTTGCTAGGCTGGGGGCTCCGGTTTTCGAATCTGTGACACGGCGCACATTCAAACTGCAGGCCCCATCACATTTGAGCTGCAGCGACCGGCGCTGAAGTCAGATTAACTTCTTTTTTGCGCTTCTCGCGACAATTCCGCGATGGCTTCGTCGAGCGACAAAACAGACTGCTGCTTCGATCCAAGACGGCGCATAGCGACGTTGCGTTCGTCGACTTCGCGTTGCCCGACAGCCAGCAAGACCGGGATCTTCTCGACACTGTGCTCACGCACCTTGTACGAGATTTTTTCATTACGATTGTCGGTCTCAACGCGCAAACCGGCTGCTCGCAGCGCCTCGGCGACCTCTTCGGCGTAGTCGTCCGCGTCCGACGTGATGGTAAGCACCCTGACCTGGACCGGGGCGAGCCACAACGGCAGGTTACCCGCATGGTGTTCGATCAGTATGCCGATGAAGCGCTCGAGCGATCCGAAAATGGCGCGGTGCAGCATGACCGGCAGATGCTTGTTGCCATCCTCGCCGATATAGCTCGCGCCGAGCCGGCCCGGCATATTCAGGTCAACCTGCAGCGTGCCGCATTGCCAGTCTCGTCCGATGGCGTCGCGCAGCACGAATTCGAGCTTTGGCCCGTAGAAGGCGCCTTCGCCCGGGTTGTGTGTGTACTCAAGGCCGGAAACCTCCAGCGCTTTGAGCAAGGCTGCTTCTGACTGGTCCCACACCTCGTCCTCGCCGACCCGGACTTCGGGTCGATCGGCAAACTTGATGCGAACGTCATCAAAACCGAAGCTCTTGTATATACCCAGGATCAGGTTGCAGACAGCAATCGACTCGTCAGTGATTTGCTCCGGCGTGCAAAAAATATGCGCATCGTCCTGGGTGAAAGCACGCACACGCATCATGCCGTGCAGGGCACCGGAAGGCTCATAGCGATGGCATTTGCCGAACTCGGCGAGTCGGTACGGCAGGTCACGGTAGCTCGTGATGCCCTGTTTGAAGACCTGCACATGGCCCGGGCAATTCATTGGCTTGATCGCGTACTGGCGACCGTCGACCGTTTCGGTCGTGAACATATTATCGCCGAATGTGTCCCAGTGGCCTGACGATTCCCAGAGCGAGCGAGACATGACCTCGGGTGTGTTGATTTCCTGGTACCCCGCCGCATTCTGCTGCTCACGCATGAAGTTAATCAGGCTCTGGAACAGGTTCCAGCCCTTGGGATGCCAGAAGACAGCGCCCGGCGCCTCTTCCTGGAAATGAAACAGATCCATGATGCGGGCGAGGCGGCGGTGGTCGCGCTTCTCGGCCTCTTCGAGCATATGAAGGTATTGGCGCAGCTGCTTCGGGTTGGACCACGCCGTGCCATAAATTCGCTGTAGCATCTCGTTGTTGGAGTCGCCGCGCCAGTAGGCGCCGGATACATGGGTCAGTTTGAATGCCGAGCCGAGCTTGCCTGTGGATGGCAGGTGCGGCCCGCGGCACAGATCAATAAAGTCGCCCTGGCGATACAGCGTGATCGATTCGCCGGATGGAATGCTGGCGATAATCTCGGCCTTGTATTCTTCTCCGATGCCGCGGAAAAACTCGACAGCCTCGTCACGATCCCAGATCTCACGTTCGATCGTCTCGTCACGATCGACGATTTCCTGCATGCGTTTCTCGATGACTGCGAGGTCTTCATCGGTGAAGGGTTCGGTACGCGCGAAGTCATAGTAAAAGCCGTTCTCGATCGCAGGACCGATCGTAACCTGGGTGTCCGGCCACAGCTCTTTGACGGCCTCAGCGAGCACGTGCGCGGCATCGTGGCGCAACAGTTCAAGCCCATCCTCCGTGTCCCGGGTGACGATCTCGAGCTGCGCATCGCTGTCGATGTCGCGCGTCAGGTCGTACATCTCGCCGTCGACTTTGACCGCCACGGCGTCACGCGCCAGGCTCTTGCCGATGCTGGCGGCAATCTCGGCACCAGTGGTGGCAGCGTCAAACTGCCGGATGGAACCGTCGGGTAGAGTTATATTTGGCATCGCTCGATCTTGTCGTTGTCAATTCTGTGGCTCGAGGCCACGGCGCGCTATTGTACAGAAATTAACGTGTCTAAACCCCAGCAAAGTTGCGTAGAATAGCGCCCCGTCTGAATTGGCTTTGAAAATCCTATGAGCGACTCCCCGGGGCGGGACTTTATCCGCCAGATAATCTTTGAGGACCTCGAGTCCGGCAAGCACGACGAAATCGTGACGCGGTTTCCGCCGGAACCGAATGGTTACCTGCATGTTGGTCATGTCATGTCGATCTGCCTCAACTTCGGGGTCGGCGAGGAGAACGACGGCCGCACCTTCCTGCGATTCGACGACACGAATCCGGGCAAGGAAAAAGAGGAGTACGTTCGAGCTATTGAGCGCGACGTGCATTGGCTCGGTTTCGACTGGGGTGACCGGCTGACGCACGCGTCCGATTACTTCGATCGCATCTATGAGGCGGCAGAGACCCTTATCGAGAAGGGCGTTGCCTATGTCGACAGCCTGTCTGCCGACGAGATTCGCGAGCATCGTGGCACGCTGACAGAAGCGGGCAGGAACAGCCCGCATCGCGATCGCAGTGTCGAGGAGAATCTCGACCTGTTCCGCCGTATGCGCGGCGGCGAGTTTGAGGACGGTGCACACGTACTGCGCGCCAAGATCGACATGGCTTCGCCAAATATGAATCTTCGCGATCCGGCCCTTTACCGGATTCGCCACGTTGACCACCAGCGTACAGGCAGCAAGTGGTGCATCTACCCGATGTACGATTTCGCGCACACACTGTCCGATGCCTTTGAAGGCATCACTCATTCGCTCTGCACGCTCGAATTCGAGGATCACCGACCGCTCTACGACTGGTTCCTGGACCAATTGAAGCCCGAGCACAGACCACGGCAGATCGAGTTCTCACGCTTGAATCTCGCCTACACCATCACGAGCAAGCGCAAGCTCAACCTGTTGATTGAAAACGGAGTCGTGCTGGGATGGGACGACCCGCGCATGCCTACGATCGCCGGCATGCGTCGCCGTGGCTATCCGGCTGCGGCTGTGCGCGATTTCGTCAAGCGCGGTGGTGTGACCAAGAAAGACAAACTGATCGAGATGGGTGTGCTCGAAAACTGCATCCGTGAAGAGCTGGGCGAGACAGCCGAGCGTCGCATGGCTGTTCTGCGTCCGCTCAAAGTTGTGCTGACCAATTACCCGGAAGACCAGGTCGAGATAATGCAGGCGATGAACCATCCGGCCAATCCGGACATGGGCACACGGGACATGCCATTTTCACGCGAGTTGTGGATCGAGCAGGACGACTTTCTCGAAGAGGCACCGCGCAAGTTCTTTCGCCTGAAGCCCGGTGGCGAGGTGCGCTTGCGCTTCGGCTACATCATCAAGTGCGAAGAAGTGATCAAGGACGATGACGGCAACGTTGTCGAATTGCGCTGCACCTACGACCCGGATACACGCAGCGGCACCGGCACGAGCGACCGCAAGGTCAAGGGCACGATTCACTGGGTGTCCGCGAGCCATGGTATCCCAGCAAATGTCCGGCTTTATGATCGCCTGTTCACCGTGCCTGACCCGAATGCGGTCGATGACTTCATGACAGCGCTCAACGCTGAGTCCCTCGACATTGTCGACGCGATACTGGAACCTGCGCTGGCAGATCTTGCTGTTGGTGAGGCGGTGCAGTTCGAGCGGCTCGGGTATTTCTGCGCGGACAGTGCGGATCACTCCTTTGAGTCACCTGTGATCAACAGGATTGTCACGCTCCGGGACAGTTGGGCCAAAATCGAAAAACAGGCGATGTCAGGCTGAATCTGTGACCGTGATCGGTGCGCCGCGCTCGACGCCCAGGTTTTCGGCCGCGCTGCTTTCCGATTTGGCAATTTCGATGACACCAAACGAATTGACGAGCGCGAGATACTCGCCGGGTTGCACGTTCCCGTAGGTCTTTTGTAGTGCAATTTCGCGCCCTGCAACATGTGCGACGGGACGGCCGAAGTCTTTGATCAAATCGCCATCGATGTTGCTGATCAGGTTGCCGAACGCATCAACCGTGATGATGGATCCGCTGACTTTTGCCGACGAAACGTCGGGTTCGTCAATCCACCCAGGTGTCCATGTATCTACCGCTTTGCCGATGCATACGGGTGTCGTTTTTCCGGCGGCGAGCTCCGCTGCTATCGGGGCAAAGATGTCGCGGCCGTGGAACGTATTGCTTGGTGTTTTGATATCGAGACGCTCGAGGGCGTCCATATCAAGCGTGAACACGGCTGCGTTCTCAGCTCCGTCGAGCATGCGCCCCAGCAAACCATTGTCGGGCGCCATGAAATAATGGTGATCGTATTCGACGATCAGAATGTCGCGCTCGGTGCCGACGCCGGGGTCCACGATGGCCAGGTGTACCGTGCCGCGCGGAAAGTACGAATAGCTGCGGCTGACCCAGAAACCGGCTTCAGGTGGCCACTGTGCCGGGATATCGTGTGTCAGGTCGATCACCTTTGCTCCCGGGAAGCGTTGCGCAATGACGCCTTTCATTACGCCCACAAATGGGCCCTTGTGGCCGAAATCCGTTGTGATCGTTATGACGCCCGAGGACTGCATTTAGTTTTCCATCAGCGGCTTGTGACGCAGGAATGAGCGCTTCGCCCAATAGATGAATATTGTATCGATTAATGCGATCGCAATCTTGAAAACGAACTTCGCGAATCCGAGCGCCAGCGCCGCACGAATACCGACGATGCCTGCCCAGACGACGAGAGTGAAGATCGTTGTATCGATGACCTGCGACGCCAGCGTCGACAGGTTGTTTCGCAACCACAGCCATCGCTCGCCCGTTATGGATTTGATCTTGTGAAATGCCCAGACATCGAATTTCTGGCTAATAACGTATGCGAGCAACGATCCAAACACCATCCGCGGAGTGAAGTTGACGATCGTCACGAAGGCGTTGTGGATGTTCGAGGAATATTCCGCTGATGCAGGCCTGTCGCTTGGCAGGTACATGACCGCAAAGGTCAGCATGAATAGCACGATCAGGCTGACCGAAAAGCCCATCCACACGGCTTTGTTTGCCTCGGCTTTGCCGTAGTTTTCGCTGAGTACGTCTGTCGCAAAGAAAATGCTGGAATAAAAGATGACGCCCAAAGTCGTTTCAAGTCCGAATATGACCGTGAGTTTCGGCCCCTGCAGGTTAGCGAGGATGATCGCCGTTGCAATCGCGACCTGCAGCCCGGCTTTGCCGAACAGGCGATAAAGTACGAGCGTACCGCCAAGATCGAGTACCAGCGTTGTGAGCCAGAGCGCCTCCTGGTTCGCAGCGAAGAACCCAACGATGCTGTCCGGGAGCATGTACTACCCGACCAGTCTGTCGAGATGCCAGTCGGCGTTGCCGAACATCTGGCCAATCGTTGTCAGTCGCTTGAAATAGTGCGCGATGTCGACGTCCCATGAGACGCCCATGCCGCCGTGTATTTGCACAGCTTCCTGGCCTACCTTCTTTCCTGCCGTGCCGACCTGGTACTTGATCGCGCTGATTGCTTGTTTTGCATCACCGGTCTGGTCGGCGTTCGCCATGGCGGCCCACAGCAACAGTGAGTAGCTTTGCTCACAGGCTGTCAGCATATCGACCATACGATGTTGCAGGGCCTGGAAGCTGCCGATAGGCACGCCGAACTGTTCACGGTTCTTCGAATACTCAACCGTCTTGTCGGTGAGTATCTGCATGATACCGACCGCTTCGGCGCACACGGCGAGTGTCGCCTCATCCACGACTGCATCGATCACCGCATAGCCTTCGTCGAGCTTTCCGATAATGGCGTTGGACTCGACGCGCACATCTTGCAGGACTATCTCGGCCGCCTGGTGGCCATCGACCGTCGGGTAAGTAACTCGGGACACACCGTCGGCCACGCCGCCTACGGCGAACAATGTGATGCCGTTACGGTCTGTATTCGAGCCGGAGGTTCGGGACGGAATGATCAGCAATCCCGCGTTACCACCGTTCAGAACTACGCCTTTTCGGCCGTTGATGATCCACTCGTCGCCGTCCTTCGTTGCGATGGTCTCGATGTTGGCAAGATCGTAGCGGCTCTGTGGCTCTGTCACCGCGAGCGCCGCCTGCAGCTCCCCACTGATGAGCGGTTGCAGAAATCTTGTCTTCTGCGAACTGCTTGCCGCCCGCCGCAGCACGCCGCCGGCGAGAACGATATTCGCGAGGTAAGGCTCCACAATCAGGCCACGTCCGAACTGCTGCATCATGACCATGAGTTCGACCGGGCCGCCATCGAATCCGCCGTCGTCTTCGCTAAATGGCACTGCGGTCCAGCCCAGGTCGGCGAACGTGGCCCAGACATCGGCGCTATAACCCGCATCACTCGACGCATATTGCTGGCGGCGCTCGAAACTGTAGTCGTTGGCAATGAACTTTTCGATGCTGTCGACAAGCATCGTCTGAACTTCAGTAAATGAGAGATCCATGAGTAATGTCCCTACAAGCCGAGCACGTGCTTGGCAATGATGTTCTTCTGGATCTCGTTTGAGCCGCCGTAAATCGAAACTTTGCGACAATTGAAGTAGGTCAGTGACGACTGTGTCTCGGAACCTTCACCGACACGGTCACTTTCGGGAAAGTCGAGCGCGTACTGAGATGGCACGTAGGGCAGGGCGTAGTAGCCTGCTGCCTCGACATACAGTTCGTCCACGGCCTGCTGCAGTTCGGTGCCCTTGAGCTTCAGTATCGACGACTCCGGGCCGGGTGCTTTGCCCGAAGCGACGGCTGCGAGTGTTCGTAATTCCGTGAACTCGAGGGCTTTTAGCTCGACCTCGACAGCCGCCAGCTTGCGCATGAAGTTGCGGTCATTGGCCAATGGTTCTGCACCACGAACAGATCGCAGCGCCTGCTTCCGCAGCTTGTTGAGGCGAAAGTTTGTGACCGCGACGCGCGCGGTGCCCGTGCGCTCGTGCTGCAACAGCACCTTTCCGTATGTCCAGCCTTTGCCTTCCTCGCCGACAAGGTTTTCGACCGGGACCTTGACGTTTTCGAAGTGCACTTCGTTGATCTCGTGATCGCCCTCGATCGTCAGGATTGGCGTCACCGTGATGCCGGGCGTCTTCATGTCGATAAGAAGAAAACTTATGCCCTCCTGGCGGCGTGCCACGTCGGTGCTCGTACGTACCAGGCAGAATATCCAATCGGCCCATTGGCCGAGCGTCGTCCACGTCTTGGTGCCGTTGACAACGTACTGGTCGCCCGCGCGCTCGGCGCGCATTTTGAGCGAGGCAAGGTCCGACCCGGAGCCTGGTTCGGAATAGCCCTGGCACCACCAGACATTGCTTTCCAGGATGTCGGGCAGGAATCGCTGCTTCTGTTCGTCGTTGCCAAAGGTGTAAATGACCGGTCCGACCATGCCCAGCCCGAATGTGATGATGCCGGGCGCGTTGGCCTCGGCCATCTCGATACCGAAAATATACTTCTGCACCGTGGTCCAGCCGGTACCGCCATACTCGACAGGCCAGTTGTAGCCTGCCCAGCCTTTCCGGAACAGTGCTTTCTGGAAGCTGATGAAGTCTTCGCGAGCGAGTGGCACGCCCAGGCGTTGCTTGTCGGCTATGCCTTCGGGCATCTCGTCGCGAAAAAATTCCCGGACCTGGTCGCGGAAGGCGATTTCCTCTTTGCTGAAGGTGACGTTCATTGGCAGCCTGTGCTGATTCGGTCCATGGCGCAAACATGCAGGAATATACGTTCAAAATAAAGAACAACACGGCAAGATCGGGCAGAATGCACCGATGCAAATTCGCGACGCACTCGACCGACCGCTTCATGATCTGAGGATTTCATTACTAGATCGGTGTAATTTCCGCTGCCCGTACTGTATGCCCGAGACCGAGTTTCACGAGGACTACAAGTTCCTGAGTCGTGCGCAACGGCTAACGCACGAGGAAATCCTCAAGGTCGCCGGTGTTGCCACAAGCCTCGGCGTGTCGAAACTGCGCCTGACCGGTGGAGAGCCGTTGCTCGACAAGAAATTGCCGGAACTCGTGGCCGGGCTCGCTGCATTGCCCGGCGTGGATGATCTGGCACTGACGACCAATGCGATGCTGCTTGCGCCGGTTGCGCAAAATCTGGCGGATGCAGGCTTACATCGCGTCACGATCAGCCTGGATAGTCTCGACGAAGACGTCTTCAGGGCCATGAGCGGCGGCCGCGGAGATCTTGGTCAGGTATTGCAGGGTGTTGCCGCAGCCGAACAGGCCGGGCTTGCGCCGATCAAGATCAACGTTGTTGTCGAGCGCGGCGTCAATGATCACACCGTACTCGATCTCCTCGACCATTTTCGTGGCAGCGGACACATCGTCCGACTCATTGAGTACATGGACGTCGGCAATCGCAACGGCTGGCGCATGAACCAGGTTGTGCCTTCTCGCGAACTGGTTTCCATCGTGCAGGCGCGCTGGCCGCTACGGCCGATGGACCGCAACTACCCGGGCGAGGTGGCGCGGCGATATGTGTACGAAGACGGCGAGGGCGAGATCGGTTTCATCTCATCGGTTACCGAGCCCTTTTGTGGCAGCTGTAGCCGGGCACGCCTATCGTCCGATGGCATGCTTTATACTTGCTTGTTCGCGACCCAGGGAACAGATTTGCGTGAACCAATTCGAAACGGGGCTGATGATGATGAACTCGCCGACATCCTGTCGCGTATCTGGTTGCAACGCGCAGATCGCTACAGCGAACTTCGACGCCCGGATGTTGCCGAACACCATGCCCTTAGCAAAGTCGAGATGTACCGCATTGGTGGATAAATGAGCAAATTAACCCACATAGACGAGCGTAACCGGCCGATGATGGTCGACGTCAGCGACAAGAGCGCGACGCAGCGCACCGCGCATGCGCGTACGGTCATGCACCTTCCGGCCGAGGTCGTCGCCGAACTCGATGCTGATGAGATAAGCACGAAGAAAGGCCCGGTCTTTGCGACAGCTATTATCGCAGGGGTCATGGCGGCCAAAAAGACGCATGAGTTGATTCCATTTTGCCATCCACTTGGGCTCGAAAATTGCAAAATCACTATAGACGTATCCGCAGGCGACGCCGTCATCGATTGCCATTGCAAAGTGCATCATAAGACCGGTGTCGAGATGGAGGCGCTAACAGGTGCTTCGGTCGCGGCGTTGACCGTGTACGACATGTGCAAAGCACTTTCTCACGACATCGTGATTGGTGAGACGCGCCTGATTGCAAAAACGGGCGGCAAGAAGGATTTTCAACACGATGTCTAACGCACTGTATGGCCTCGTGCTTGCGGGTGGCCAGAGCCGTCGCATGGGGCGCGACAAGGCACTGCTCGTGCGCAATGGCCAAAGCCAGCTCAGGTATATCGCATCGCTGGTCGACGCCGTAACAGACCGGCTCTTTGTGTCCGCAAGGGCGGACCAGAAAGACGATCCCGAGCGCGGCCAGTTTGAGACGATTGTCGACCGTTATGATGAGATTGGGCCGATTGCGGGGGTTTTGTCGGCGATGGACGAGTACCCGGCAGTCGACTGGCTCGTCATTGCCTGTGACCTTCCCAACATTGACGCAGCAACATTGCGGTACCTGATCGAGCACCGATCCGCTGAGCAGCCGTTTACGGCCTTTCGCAGCAGCCATGATGGATTACCCGAACCGCTCTGCGCGATCTATGCGTCGGGCAGTGACAAACGTATCCGGGAGTTCGTTGCAGACGGCATGGTGTGCCCGCGCAAGATGCTAATCAACTCGGACACGAAGCTGCTGCGGCAACCCAATCCCGTCGCGCTCGACAACATCAACACCCCCGACGATCTTGCGGCCAGCGTCCTCGAGGCCGCGTCGTGAAGAATATAACGGTGCGTTATTTCGCGATGTTTCGTGAGCATGCCGGAATCGACGAGGAGACCCTGTCCCTGGATGCGGAGACGACAGCAGACGTGTTCCACGCCACACAGGATCGGCACGGGTCGTCTGAGCCGAGTGGGCACTGCAAGGTCGCCATAAATGACGTCATGGCCGACTGGGACTCGCCGGTTAGCGATGGAGACACCGTATTGTTATTTCCACCGGTTGCAGGTGGCTGACATGATCGAGCTGACGACATCAGAAATTCGTCCCCAAGAGCTTCGTGCGCGCCTGATTGACCCCGCTGCCGGCGCCTATTGCGGGTTTGAGGGATGGATTCGCAACCACAACGAGGGGCAGGCCGTCTTGCGGCTCGAGTACGAGGCGTACGAGCCGTTGGCGCTGACCGAGGGTGAAAAGATTCTCGAGGAGGCGGGAGGCCAATTCCCACATCTTCGCGCACATTGTGTGCACCGCACCGGCATGCTCGAAATTGGTGAGTGCGCGGTCTGGGTCGGCGTATCAGCCCCACATCGCGATGAGGCGTTCCAGGCGTGTCGCTACATCATCGACCAGCTCAAGGTCCGGCTGCCCATCTGGAAGAAAGAACACTACGTCGACGGCCACTCAGGCTGGGTCAACTGCGAGCGCTGCGCTAAATCTGCGTGAGGTCCTCCGGCGTATCGATATCGATCGACGCCGGCTCGAACACGACGTTAGTGAGTCGAAATCGCCGATCGTCAAACAGGTGGCGGCCACCCCTGTCGCCTGTCAGTCCAGCCAGCTCATCGAAACACCCGGCCGGAAACAGGACGGGCGGGCCTTGGGTGCCCGCAAACGATGTGGCTACAATCTCTTTATCAGAGCCACTCCACGACTCTGCCAGCGCCCGAACGTGCTGAGCCGTGACCCGAGGCTGATCGGCAAGCAACACGATGACGGCACTCGCGACATGACGAATCGACCTCACTGCAAGGGCAAGCGAGGTGCCGAGGCCAGCCGCATGGTTGTCGTTGACGACCATGAATCCCGGTTCAGACTGGCAGGCCGCAGCCACGGCCTGATGGTTGTGACCGACGACGAGCAGGCAGTGGTCCTGGCAGACCTCGTTGGCGATCTCAACGGCGTGCTCGACCAGTGATTTGCCGTCGATTTCTGCCAGCTGCTTCGTTGCGCCAAAACGCGTTGCCGATCCGGCAGCGAGTACTATGGCGAAAACGCCCGTCATCTTGTCATCACAGTCCATGCGGTGATTCTAGCGCTGTTAACAGAAAATAGTGGGCTGCGAAACTTGCGGGCACAGATGCTTGTGTGTATTTAGGACTGCAATATGCGAGCGATAAAATCGATAGATGATGCAAAGGCGCTGGAAGGTGAAGAAGTCGGCCTGTCCGACTGGGTAGTGATCGACCAGCATCGTATCGATGAGTTCGCTGAAGCGACGGGCGACTACCAGTGGATACATATAGACACCCAGCGCGCGGCGAAGGAAATGCCGAATGGCAAGACGATCGCGCATGGCTACCTGACCTTGTCGCTGATTCCGGCGCTGACTGAGAATTTTCTCGAGTTCGAAAACCTGGCCCGCGCCATCAACTTCGGCGCCAACAAGGTGCGTTTCTATACGCCCGTATTCGAGGGTGCTCGCGTACGAGCACGTGCAAACGTATTGCAGGCGCGGCGCCGGGCCGGCGCACTGTTATTGACGTCCGAAGTCAGAATCGAAGTAGAGGACGAGCGCAAACCCGCCTGCGTGGCTGAGATTCTCGGGATGTATTTTTTCGACGAGTAGGAGCCGGCCTCAGCCTGCGACTTGCCTACCTCGAATGTAACCAGCCTGGTAGAAACGAATACGGCTCGGTACTCACATTTTTGTTCCAAGCGACGCCATTTTCTTCGAGCATTTTCTGGAAACTGCCGTCCTTGACCGCATCGAAGGTTTCCGACGCGCCACCGACATGTATGCCCCCGACATAGACCTGCGGGATTGTCTTCAATCCGGTGCGCTGCTCGATTACCTTGCGAATATTGCCGCCCCTGTTGCCCTCCTGGTAGGCGACCGAGTCCAGGTCAACAGAACGGTATGGAATCTCATACTCGGCAAACATCTTGCGAACGGACCAGCAGAATTCGCACCACTCCAGCGCGAACAATACGACCGGGCTGGCGGAATCGTTCGTCACCTCGTCAAAAAACTCGACCGCCTCGGCAGGTGCTGCCGTTGCGGGCTCTTCTGCGTTGTCCGAAGGTGACGGCGGAGGCGGTGCGGAGGCGAAGTGATAGTTCGGTGTCGATTGCGAGATCTCAACCTCTTCTTCTGACATGTCGTCCATGATGCCGTCGAACAGCGGCGTACTCAGGTAACGTTCGCCAGTATCGGGCAACATGCAAAGTACATTTGATCCCGGCTCCGCTTTCTCGGCAACGGCCAGTGCACCCGCAAGTGTCGCACCGCCGGAAATGCCAACGAAAATGCCTTCGTCACGCGCGAGCGACCGCGACAGCCTTAGCGCATCGTCTCCGGCGATGGGCAGGATCTCATCGATCAGTTCGGCCGCGACAACATCCTCGGTGAGTTTAGGGATGAAGTCCGGACTCCAGCCCTGCATCAGGTGTGGTCGAAACAGAGGGTGACTTTCCGTGATCGAGCCGTCGGCCTCGCGCACTTGCGGGATACCGCTACCCAAAATTGCTGAATTGTCGGGCTCGCAGACGATGACCTTGGTTGCCGGGCTTTCTTTCTTTAGCACACGCGACACACCTTTGAGCGTTCCGCCGGTACCGAAACCTGTGACCCAATAGTCGAGCCCGTCATCGGCAAAAGCCGCCAGGATCTCGGGTGCCGTGGTCCGGGAGTGCGCATTCGCATTGGCCTCGTTCTCGAACTGCCGCACGAGGAACCAACCGTGCTTTTCGGCGAGTTCAACAGCCTTGGCCAACATGCCACTGCCTTTGAGGGCCGCCGGCGTCAATACGACCCTGGCGCCCAGGAAGCGCATCATCTTGCGGCGCTCGAGGCTGAAGCTCTCCGCCATTGTGACGACGAGCGGGTAGCCTTTTTGCGCACAAACCATCGCAAGGCCGATACCGGTATTGCCGCTGGTCGCCTCGATGACCGTCTGTCCGGGCTTGAGCGCGCCGCTTTCTTCGGCGTCTTCGATAACACCCAGCGCAAGTCGGTCCTTGACCGAGCCCATCGGATTGAAGGACTCGATCTTGACATAGACGTTGACGTCCTTCGGGCCGATCTTGTTAAGCCTGACGATCGGCGTATTGCCGACTGTCTGGAGAATATTGTCGAATCGATTTTTCATTCCTGGTGCCTTCAGTCGTCGAATTCGGTCGTCGTTTGCCGTTTGCGATTAACGATCAGCCGCGTGACGTCCGGACGGGAATAGTGGCCGGCAACGTCCAGGCTGTGTCGCTCTTCTAATACTAGCTGATGATCGATCGTTGCGATGCGCAGGGACTCGGTGTTGATCTCCGGTTCCAGGATCCACTCACCGGCAGGTGAGGCGAGGCACGAGCCGCCATCGGCCATTACGTCATCAGCGGCTTCCCGCAGGACATCTGCATGCGGCAGGTCGTCGCCGATGTCGTCACGCCGCATGAGACCGGAGACCGAGGCGACAAACGATCGGCCCTCCCTGGCGATATGGCGTGTAATGTCTTCAGTATTTCGTTGATTACCTGGCCAGATCGCGACATGTAAATCCTCACCCTGGCCGTAGAGAGCGGCGCGCGCCAGCGGCAGCCAGTTTTCCCAGCAGTTGAGTCCGCCGACGGTAAACGGTCCGAGCTTGTGCGTTCGCAGCCCGTTGCCGTCGCCGATTGCCCAGACGAGGCGTTCTTCATGGGTTGGCATGAGCTTGCGGTGCACCGAGCAAACCGCGCCCATGGCATCGATGTAAACCATTGAGCAATACAGGCTGTGGCCGCCACGATTACCGGCGCGTTCCATGACGCCCAGGTATACAGCGATCTTGTGCCTGGCGGCTGCTGTGCAGACGACATCGAGGTCTCCGTCCTCGATCGATACACCCTGATTGACGTAGTGCGCGTAGAGGGATTTTTGCAGGCTGGATTCGAACTTCGCACCTTCGGTGCGTTCAACCCAGAAAGGGTAGCCGGGAACGAGTGCTTCGCCGAAGATGACCAGCTGGGCGCCTTGTTTCGCACCCCTGGCGATCCACTCGATAAGCTTCGACAGGGTCGCATCGCGCCTGAGCCAGATCGGAGCGATCTGGCTCAGCGCGACAGTGAGTGTCTTTCCTGAGATTGCCTTAGTCGAAGTTCTTGACGAACGTCATGCCGTAAGACGCTGGTTGTGCTGGATAAGAATTCATCCGGCCCAGGCCGAGTGGCTGATCAAACGAGCCGTGGAAGTAACGTTCGTCGGTGATATTACGGCCCCACAGGGTCAGGCTCGAAGCGATCTTCTCGAAATTGAAACCGAGTCGCAGGTTCACGATCTCGACGCTTTCCTGCTTCGAGAACGGGTCGACGTCGCCGTCGGTCCACTGTGAGGAGGCATATGAGTACTCGCCGCGAATGAACATCGAGGTGTTGGCACTGAGATCAATCTCTTGCGTCATCGCCAGGAACGCACGGTCTTCAGGATTGTAAGGAATACTGAAACCTGAGCGGTCACAAACTTCGGCGTCGGGATCGCCACCACTACCCGGGTCCGATCCGCCGAGATGGAACAGATAGGTATCCCAGCAGGTGCCGCCGAGGAACTCATCGTATTCACCCTCGTTGTGAGTGTAGTGCGCCTGGATCTCGGTCGAGCCGGTCGGTCGCCAAAGCATTTCGAGCTCATAACCCTGGGTGCTGAGCTTGCCGGCGTTTTGCAGATTGAAACCCGTACCGGTAAACGTGTTTTCCTGGAAGTCGTCGTAGGTCATGTCGTAGATTGCGACTTTCAGCTGCACCGGTCCGTATTCGCCTTTCAGACCAACTTCGATGGACTCAGAGGTCTCTGCGTCGAAGACCGGGTCAAAGGCGGGTGATATACGATCGACGTTGGTGCCGCCCGACTTGAACCCGGATGCCCATGAGGCGTACAGCATTGTCGAGTCGCTCGGGAACCAGGTGAACTTGACCGTGCCAGTTACCTGGTCATCGGAAAGATCTTCCTGCAGGTCCGGTCTTGGTGACAGCGGTGGGAACAGGTAGGAACCCCAGGCTTCGAAGCCGAATGGGATGAATACGCCCAGCGTTGCCGGGTCCGCGAAGTTCGGCGGTTGCTGCAGCGGCGGTGGTAGCGTCGCGAAGCACCCGGGAGGCTGATCCAGCTGGCAGCCAATCAGTCCAAGCGCATTGAGATCGGGTGCCGGCCCCTGGGCTGTCTGCACATAGACACTATTGATCTTCTTGGTCTCGTCTGTGTAACGGGCACCGAGTGTGACCATGAATTTATCGGTGATCGACCAGTCAAATTGCCCGAATACGGCCCAGCCGTCCTGGTCCTGGTTGACGTTGTCGCGTGAGAAGACGCCCGCCGGGAATGGTGCGCCCGCGGTTGGGTATGGGGGTCCTACGAGACCGGCGACCGTGTCGACCAACGTCACCGCGTCAACCAATGACGGCTGGATGGCGGCAAGGTAGGTACCCAGCAGCCCCAGCGGTCCCGAGGGATCGCCAGTAAAGGTTTCAGAGTCGATCTCCTGGCCGAAGTAATAGCCACCAACAACATAGTTATTACCATCGCCAAATTCACCTGAAATACGCAATTCTTGCGATATCGACTCGATCTCGGCCTCGTTGATGCGTGAGATCAGCGGGATATTCGTGAAGTCCGCATCGATTTCATCAAAGGTGTCGAAGGTCCGATAAGCAGTGATCGATGTCAGCGTTGCGCTGTCACCGAGCGCCTTGTTGATCTCCATCGACAGGCCCGCATCCTCGTTGGTTGAGCGTGGCTTGGTGTCATAAGAGACCAGGTAGTCTTCAAAGCCAACGCCGGTCATCACGTTGGGTGGGAAGAAGCCCGGCGGGTAGGGGAAATCGGTATAGATCGTGCCGCCAAACTGCATGATGGCGGCATCTGAACCGAATACCGGAATGCCCGTTGGCAGGCTCGCCTGCGACACGAGCCCATCGACCTGTGATACGGCTACGCAACAAGTCTCATCTATTTCGGCGTAGTCAAGAATGAAGCGCATATTGAAATCGTCACCGAGTTCGTTGATGCCAAGTTGCAGACGTCCACCGAAACGGTCGCGGTCGTTGTAGAAGTCATCACCGAAAACGGCGTCGTCGACATAACCATCACGCTGTGACGAAAACAGGGTTGCCCGCATCGCGATGTTGTCGCTCAAGGAGAAGTTGGCGGCGCCTGACACTTTGATCAAATTCAGATCGCCAATCGTGACATCGACGAACGCATCACGGTCCTGACTGGGTCGCTTTGTGCGAATGATGATCGCGCCAGAGGCCGTGTTCTTGCCGAACAGCGTACCCTGCGGACCACGTGCAACCTCGACTGATTCAATGTCTGCGAGGTCATTCACCAGCGAACTCTGGCGAGAGCGATACACGCCATCGACGTACATGCCAACTGACGACTCGACGCCAAAGTTGTTCGCTGTGGAACCCACGCCACGAATCGAGAAATTGGTCGATGTCGATGTCTGGCTCTGACCCACGATCAATCCCGGAACGTTTTGTTGCAGGTCGAACATGTCCTTGATACCGGCGGCCTGAATCTGCTGACCAGACAGCGCGCTAACGGCGACCGGAACATCCATGATGCTCTGCTCGCGTCTTTGTACGGTTACGACGATTTCTTCGAAGATTGCTTCGTCATCCTGCGCCGACACTGTCGAACTGAATGCCAGCCCGGCAGCCGCGACCGGCAGCAACACACCAAGACGCAATGTTGATTGAATATCCATGCTCGTTGATCCCCCTTCAAAGCGCTGATTTTAGGCTTGAAATAGTGCGGTAAGCATAGCATGAAATGCACGAATTGAAGCAAAATCAAGGGCTTCGGATTGTGCCTACAGCAACGATGCTGAGCTTCGATTTCTGTTAAATTATGCGCGCCGCATTACTACGGAGAACACAGCATGCTCGGACTTATGATGAACACCCCGCTCCTGATCTCGTCAATTGCAGAGCATGGAGCGAGGTTCCATGGCGGTCGCGAGATCGTCTCGATAACGGCCGACAACCCCTTGCATCGCTACACGTATCGCGAGTGTGTCGGGCGGGCCAAGCAACTCGCCAACGCCCTGAATGGCATGGGAGCAAAGCAGGGCGATCGTGTTGCAACGCTTGCCTGGAACGACTACCGGCATCTCGAGGCGTACTACGCGATCAGCGGTGCCGGCTACGTTTGCCATACGATTAATCCGCGACTATTTCCCGAGCAGCTGGTCTTCATCATCAATCACGCGGAAGATCGTTGGATCTTCACAGACATCATGTTTGTACCCTTGCTCGAGGCGATCGCCGACATGATTCCGAATGTCGAGGGCTTTGTGGTCATGACTGACAAGGCACACATGCCCGATACCAAGCTGAAGAACACTGTCTGCTATGAAGAGCTGATTGCGAGTGAGTCGCAGGACTACGATTGGCCCGATCTCGACGAGCGTGCAGCTTCGGCACTTTGTTATACGTCCGGAACGACCGGCGATCCCAAGGGTGTTTTGTACGACCACCGGTCAACTATTCTGCACGCCTATGCCGAGATTGCTCCGGATACGATGAACCTGTCGAGTTACGATTCGGTGCTGCCGGTCGTGCCGCTGTTTCATGTCAATGCCTGGGGTGTGCCGTATTCAGCCTTCATGGTTGGCGCCAAACTGGTGCTGCCGGGTCCGAAAATGGGCGATGGCGAAACGCTGTGTCATTTGCTCGACACCGAGGACGTGACACTGGCGCTTGGTGTGCCGACGGTTTGGCTGGCGCTGTTGCAGTACGCCGAAGCGGCCGGCAAGCGGCTCGACAAGTTGCAGAGAACAATTATTGGCGGTGCCGCCGTGCCGCGCGCAATGATCGAAGCCTTCCGCGACAAGCATGGTGTCGAAGCGCGCCAGGCTTGGGGCATGACCGAGACGAGCCCGCTCGGTGTCGCCAACAGTCCGAAGGCCGGGATGGCAGAGATGACCCCCGATGAGCAACTTGATCTTGCCAGTAAAGCTGGCCGGGGCGTATACGGTTGTGAATTGCGAATTGTCGACAACGAAGGCAATGAATTGCCCTGGGACGGCGAGGCGTATGGGCCACTGCAGGTACGCGGCCCCTGGATTTGCAGCGATTACTACAAACTCGATGGGGCAGGTGGCGCGCACACGGATGATGGCTGGTTCGATACGGGTGATGTGGCCACGATCGATCCCGAGGGCTACATGGCGATCACGGATAGGACCAAAGACGTCATCAAATCGGGCGGCGAGTGGATCAGTTCAATTGAGCTTGAGAATACGATTATGGGTCACCCGGCAGTCGCCGAGGCAGCCGTCATCGGCGTCGCCCATCCCAAGTGGACGGAAAGACCACTCCTGATCGTGGTCAAAGCCGAGGGCAAGGACGTTACCGCGGCCGAGTTGCTGGCCTGGTATGAGGGCAAAGTCGCCAAGTGGTGGATCCCGACAGATGTAGAGTTCGTCACAGAATTGCCGCATACCGCTACAGGAAAGATCAAGAAGATTGAATTGCGCAAGCAATTCGCAGACTATCAGCTGACTGGGTGACGGCTGCGGGCCGTTTTAGTACTTCGCTGGAGCAACAATGGGTGATCCCCTTCGTCTTTACGGCCTGAATGCGCTCGTCACAAACGCCGCGAGCGGTATCGGTGAGGCCATTTCCCGTACATTGATCAAACACGGTGCCAAAGTTCTGGCCGTGGATACTGCTAATAGCGGTGTCGAACAGCACTTCCGGTCCGTCAAGGGCATCGAGGGACATTCCGCCAGCCTGACCGATGCAACGCGCATGCCGGCCCTGGTTGAGGAAGCGGTCAGTCATCTTGGTGGCATCGACATCCTCGTCAATGAGTTTCCCCTGAGCGGTGAGGCACCACTCGCCGACGGCGATGAACAACTCGCGAAATTGCTGGAGGCGCGGGCCGATCTGGTCATGGCACTTTGTCGGTCGGCGTTGCCGCACCTTAAGAAGAGTCCTGCCGGCCGCATCATCAACATCGGTTTCCTGCGCAGCCTGTTTGCCGCAGATGGCGCTGACGCATTTGCAAAATCGGAGCAGGACCTCGCAGCGTTGACGCGTGCACTGGGTGCCGAAGCCGGGGAGTTCGGCATCACAGCCAACTACATTCAACCTGGAGCGATAATGACGCCGAAGAGTCGCGAGGTTTTCAAGAAGAATATGGCGTTACGCGACTTCTGCATCGGGCAATCGGCTGCACGGCGGCTCGGTGAGCCGGTCGATATCGCGAAGGTGGCCCTGTTTCTTGCCAGCGGTGACTCTGCCTTTGTGAACGGTACCGGATTGCTCGTTGATGGCGGCCGCAGCAGCTAGCCCCTCGCTATGCACCCAGTACTGCAGGACCTCATCACGCTACTCCAGCTCGAGCGTATCGAAGAGAATATTTTTCGTGGTGACAGTCGCGACATCGGCAGTGCCCAGGTTTTTGGTGGCCAGGTTCTTGGGCAGGCATTGTCAGCGGCGCAGCACACTGTGGAAGAACGCGTCGCGCATTCTCTGCATGCCTATTTCTTGCGTCGCGGCGACATGGACGCGCCTATCATTTATGAAGTAGATCGCGCGCGCGATGGTGGCAGTTTCTCCAACCGCCGTGTCGTTGCGATTCAGCACGGGCGGCCGATATTTAACCTCGCTGCATCATTCCAGAATCCCGAGTCCGGGCTTGACCACCAGGCAGACATGCCTGACGTTCCTGGACCTGATGGCCTCAAGGACCTGGCAGAGGTTGCCGCGGATTATCTTGATAAGTTGCCGACGAAGTTGCGCCGTTTCATGACGGACAAGCGACCGTTCGATTTTCGCCCGGTTGAGCCCATTACCCTGGGCTCCAGCGAGCCACGCCCACCGGTCAAACACGTCTGGATACGGACCTGCGACAAGCTCCCCGACGAACCGCCCCTGCACCGCAGCATTCTGGCCTACGTTTCAGACTACGAATTGCTCGGCACAAGCACACTGCCGCATGGCCTGCCATTTGGTCGCGGCAGGGTCATCATGGCAAGCCTCGACCACGCCCTGTGGTTTCACCGCGAGTTTCGGATTGACGATTGGTTGCTATACGCGATGGACAGCCCGAACGCACATGGCGCACGAGGCCTGGCGCGCGGCCAGTTGTTCACGGCAGGTGGACAATTGGTTGCGTCTACTTCGCAGGAAGGTCTGATACGCGTTGTTGACGAACCCAGAGCGACTCGCTCGGATCCGCGTCTGCAGGTCTGATTCGAGCCAGGCCTTTCAGACGTTCGCCGAGGGTGTACATCACAGCGCTTTGCCTTGCGCTGCTACTGCCGCTGCGGCCTTGGCAACGGCGTCAGGGTCACCCAGGAATTCGCGTGACACAGGATTAAGGTCGCCGTCGAGTTCGTAGGCCAGCGGAATACCCGTCGGAATGTTGAATCCGGTGATTTCTTCATCCGAAACCTTGTCGAGCATCTTTACGAGCGCACGCAGGCTGTTACCGTGCGCCGCGATCAACACGTCTTTGCCAGCCCGCAATTCCGGGGCGATCTTCTCTTCCCAACTCGGCAGCACGCGATCCAGCGTTAGCGCCAGCGATTCAGTGCCCGGCAAGTTCTCGATGCCGGCATAGCGGGCGTCGTGTGACGGGTGCCGTTCATCGGTGACTTCGAGTGCCGGTGGCGTGATGTCGTAACTGCGACGCCAGATATGGACCTGCTCATCGCCATACTTCGCCGCGGTCTCAGCTTTGTTGAGGCCCTGCAGGGCACCGTAGTGTCGTTCATTCAGGCGCCAGTCGCGGACGACCGGGATCCACATGCGATCCATCTCATCGAGCATCAGCCACAGTGTTCGTATTGCACGCTTCAACACCGACGTGAACGCGATGTCGAATTCGTATCCCATATCCGCGAGTAATCGGCCGCCATCTACAGCTTCCTGAATGCCTTTCTCGGTAAGGTCAACGTCCGTCCAACCTGTAAACAGGTTCTTCAGGTTCCAGTCGCTTTGGCCGTGACGACACAGTACGAGCTTGCCCGCCATGTTCTCTCCAGTATTGTTGCTCAGGTTGAAATCAGGTCGCGGAATTCGCGCGCGGCGACCGTGAGCGTAGCAAAATCAATCTCGCTGCGAAGTTTCATTTCCTCGATCATGTTCGTTAGCCGGTCTACGCGCGTGCTGCGCTTTGCAAGCCACCGATCAACGGCTTCGGTCAGGTCGTGTTTGCCACGTTTGCGAAGAATTTTTTCTGCGAGTTCGCGGCGCATCCAGAAGAAGTCGTCGCGGAGTTTGCCCCGGGCAATCGATTGCCAGCGGTCTTCTACCTTCAGATCTTCTGCACACACATGCAGCCAGTAGATGCCCAGCTTCTCATTTGTAATCGCATAGAGTTTTGCCAGTTCGATGACATCCGGTTTGTAAGACGCCGCAAGATCGGCCATGTCGAGGGCAGGCCGCGTCAACAGCAAAGCGGACATGCGATTCGCCAGTTTCTCGGACACGCCGTTTTCCATATGCGCCTGCGCTGCATTTTGGTGACGCTCACGGGCCGCAGTCGACATAATCGAACCAGTCCGCGTGTACACCGTCGCCATATCCGCCTTGAGGCGCTTCACTGTAGGTTCGATGGCAAGGTCATCGCCAAAGCGTTCGATTAGCCAGTAGCAGGCATGGCGCAGTGAGCGGCTGATCTCAAAGAGTAGCGCGACCTGTGTCGTAGCAGGTAATTCGTGATCGAGCTCTTCAATCGTCTTCCACAACGGGCCGGCCTGGCAGAGCAGCCGGGCCACGGTATACGCTCTCGCGATAGTGACGACGTCTGCTCCTGTGTCGACCTGGATACGCTGAACGAACGACGGGCCCATCCGATTTACGAGGTCGTTTGCAATCAGGGTCGCAAGAATCTGGCGGCTCAGGCGATGTCCCGGAATGAACTCGTTATAACGCTTTCTCAGGACGGCCGGGAAGTAACGGAGTGGGTCGACGATCAGGAAATCCTCGAGCGTCTGGCCCGATGCGATGAGTCCGTCGTAAAGGTCGATCTTGGCGTAGCTGAGTACAACTGCAAGTTCGGGCCGAGTGAAGCCTTGCTTGCGAAGACGTCGATCTTCAATCTCGGATTCATCGGGCAGGAATTCGAGTTCTCGATTCAGGATGCCGGTCTTCTCCAGATTGGAAATCAGTCGAGCCATCTCGTCGCTTCGCTCGACACTGCTGACCTCACTCATGCTGATCGCCTGCATCTGCAGATAGTTATTGCGCAGCACCAGTTCGGCAACATCGTCTGTCATCGAAGCGAGCAGGTGGTTGCGTTTTGTGCGCGACATATTTTTTTGCTTAACAACTTCGCTGAGCAATATCTTGATATTGACTTCGCGATCCGAGCTGTCGACACCGCCCGAGTTGTCGATAAAGTCTGTATTGATGCGGCCGCCGCGTTGACTGAATTCAATACGCGCAAGTTGTGTCAGGCCGAGATTGCCACCTTCGCTGACGACCTTGCAGCGCAAGTGATCGGCATCAACCCGTACGCCGTCATTCGTATGGTCACCGACGTCGCTGTGGCCCTCATTGCTCGCCTTGACGTAGGTACCGATACCACCGTTCCAGAGCAGGTCGAATTTCATGCGCAGGATGGCTCGAATCAGCTGGTCAGGCTGCATCGTCATTTCGCTCGTGCCGAGCATTTTTCTGGCCTCGGCGCTAAGTCGAATCGTCTTGGCTTGCCGCGAGTAAATTCCGCCACCTTTCGAGATGACGCTGTCATTGTAATCGTTCCAACCGGATCTCTTCAGATTGAACAAGCGCTGCCGTTCCTTGAAGCTCGCACGAATGTCGGGATCGGGATCGAGGAATATGTGCATGTGGTTGAAGGCCGCAAGCAGGCGTATCTTGCGCGACAGCAGCATGCCGTTACCGAATACGTCGCCGCTCATGTCACCGATACCAACAACTGAAAACGGCTCCTTCTGCACGTTAGTGCCGAGTTCCCGGAAATGCCGCTTGACAGCTTCCCAGGCGCCGCGAGCAGTGATGCCCATCTTCTTGTGGTCGTAGCCGGCCGACCCGCCCGAGGCGAACGCGTCGTCAAGCCAGAAGTTGTAACTGGCCGATATCTCGTTGGCTATATCAGAAAACGTCGCGGTTCCCTTGTCAGCGGCAACGACGAGATATGGATCTTCAGCATCTCGTCGCACGACATTCTTCGGTGTGACAACCTTGCCATTAACGACGTTGTCAGTGATGTCGAGCAGGCTGCTCACAAATGATTTGTAGCAGCTAATACCGTTTTGCAGAATGGCATCACGATCGCCCACAGGCGCGCGTTTGGGGAAAAATCCGCCTTTGGCGCCGGTTGGAACGATGACCGTGTTTTTGACGATCTGTGCCTTCATGAGGCCCAGGACTTCAGTCCGAAAATCTTCGCGACGATCCGACCAGCGTATTCCGCCGCGCGCAATATCACCACCACGTAAGTGCACGCCTTCGAAATCCGGTGAGAACACGAAGATCTCGAACTTCGGTTTTGGCAAAGGCATTTCGCGCAATCCCGACGGGTCCAGCTTGACCGAGATACACGTCTTCTGGTTGCCATCCGCATCGGTCAGGAAATAGTTGGTCCGAAGTGTCGTACTGATCGCTTCGGCGAATGCCGTCAGGATCCGATCCTCATCGACGTTACGCGCTCGCGCCACCGCACGGTTAACCGCCGGCAAGAGTGTCGCCAGGCCGGCTTTGCGTTTGCCGCTCGGAATCGACGGATTGAACTGTAGTTCGAATTGTTCGACCAGCAGGTTGGCCAGCGTCGGATGCGCGTTGAGCACGATCTCCATGTACGTCTGGCTGAATGGCATTCTGAGCTGCAGCAGGTATTTCGTGTAGCAGCGCAGCAGTGTCGTCTGTCGTGCGTTAAGCTTGGCGCCCAGTATCAGCCGGTTGAGACCGTCACTCTCCACGCGGCCAGCGAGTACTTCCATGAAGCATTCTTCGAAGCGCGGCGCGACCACATTTCGATCGAGCTGCCCGCCATTCTGATGGCGCAGATGAAAATCCTGGATCCAGAATGACTGCCCGGAAAGCAGTTTCAGCTCGTACGGGTGTTCAGTGTAAACGTCTACGCCCATGTCTTCGAGGACGGGGTACGCCTGTGACAGTACAAGCGGCTCGTCAAAGCTGTAGACCATGAAATGCATGTGCCCTGGCTCACAGCCCTCTGGCTCGTAAAGTTCGACAGTTCTCGGCACGCTATTGGCACGCATTTCCTCGATCCGGCTTACATCGCTGCATGCTTCACGCGGCGTGACATCTGCCTGGTAACCGAGGGGGAAAGTATTGCGATACTCACGGTGCAGGCGCGGTCCGTCGTCGAGACCACAGGCCGCGCTGAGTTCACCGCCTAAACGGTCGGACCAGGTGATCACCACCTCGGCGATCATCTCCTCTATCTCATGAATGCTGATGCGCGGTCGATCGCCGGACGGGGTGTGCACGACGATATGCACGCGGGCCAGCGCCGAGTCGGAAATCTGTACGCTGGATTCGACAGAGGTTCCGCCAAAGGAGTTATTGAGAATTTCCTCGACCTGCTGCCTGACATGCGTCGTGTATTTCTCCCGGGGTATGAACACGAGGCAAGAGAAGAAGCGGTGGAATGTGTCTCGCCTCAGGAAGAATTTGACACGTCGACGGTCCTGCAGATTGAGAATGCCGAGTGTGGTTCTGGCGAGGTCCTGCACTGACGCATGAAACAACTCGTCGCGTGGGTAGGTATTAACGATGTGCATCAAAGCCTTACCACGATGGCCAATCGCCTCGACATGTGCGCGTTCGAAGACCTTCTCGATCTTGTGCCTGAGCAGCGGAATGTTGTGAGGTGTTTCGCTATAGGCGGCAGATGCGAACAGGCCGATAAACCGGCGTTCGCCGCAGACATTGCCTTCGTCGTTATAAATCTTGACGCCGACATAATCCAGGTAGGCGTCGCGGTGAACCGTGGAGCGTGAATTGGCTTTCGTCAGAATCAACCAGTCGCGCGTACGCCGAAGCCTGCGCATCTCAGCCGTCAGCTCGATAGCCTGGCCCTGGCGTTTCTTGCGTGTCAACAGGCCAAGAGCGCTGCCTTTAGTCGGCGTAATGAAAACCTTGCCGTTGCGGTCGCTTAACGTGTACTCGCGATAGCCGAGAAACGTGAAATGGTCATCGGCGAGCCACTGCAGGAACGCCTGGCTTTCTTCACGCAGCGTCTCGTCGACGCGACGCGGACCAAACTGCAGCATGTCGCACGTCTCGAGCATTTTCTCGCTCATTTTCTTCCAATCGCGAACAGCAAGACGCACATCCGAGAGCACACCGCGGATTTCGCTCTCGAGCCCCCTCAGTATTTTCGGGTCAGTTTCCCGGTCAATCGCAAATCGAATGAACGACTCGGGTTGCCCTTTCTGGCTGCCTACTCCGAAAATTGACTCCAGATTGCCCTTCGCATCTCGTTGTACCCGGATGATGGGGTGCACGGTGATATGCACAGAAAGTTCGTTGCGGTTGATCGCCGCAGAAACGGAGTTGACGAGAAAGGGCATGTCGTCATTGACCATCTCAATAAACGTATAGGCAGACGTGTACCCGTGTTCTTTCTCGCTCGGGTTGTATATGCGCAGCTTTGCCTGTCCCTTGCTGCGTGTCGCGGCAAATTCCAGGTGGCTTAGCGCGATATGCGCCATGATTTTGGTGGAACGACCCGCGAGGTCCTCTACGGGCACATCGGCAACGTATTGATCGAGGTATTGCCTGACCTGCTTGCGGCTCGGCAGATGCTTTGATTTGACAGGAGCCGCGAGAATTTCCTGGACGATATTGCCTTTGCGATCGCTGCCCCGGCGCAGTTCTTTACGTGTCACTGATTGATCTCCAGCCTGACTAGTTGCCAAGCAGCCTTGCCTTGTCGAGCAACTGCTCGAGAACCGAATTGAATTTTTCGTAGTCGTCTTCGCTGATGTCCTGCACCAGTTGCTGCTCGAATTCGAGCGCAAGTGGTGCGATTTCATTGTGAACCTTCATTCCTTCCTCTGACAGATTCAGGATTGAGCGACGTCTGTCCGCATCGGCGAACTCCCGGTCAATGCGGCCATTCTTGATGAGCTTTGTCACCGCACGACTTACCGCCACCTTGTCCATCAATGTTCGATCGGCAACCTCGACTGCCGATAGACCCGGATAGCGGCCCAATACCGCGATGACGCGCCATTCAGGAATGGACACGCCGAAGCGCTTTTCGTAGACGCGCGCAATATTAGTGCTGACAGTATGGGACGTTATGGACAACCGGTAGGGCAGGAAGTCTTCGAGAATCAAATCGTCTTTCATGATGGGTCGCTTGTGGCGATGGGTGTCCGTCAGATGCGGAGTTTACGCCAGGTGAGGCGCTGCCAGGTAGTCAGTTGACTGCATTTCTATCAATCGACTCACAGTTCGCTCAAACTCGAAGTCGAGATGCTCGCCAGCGTACAGTGCATCCACAGGCGCGGCGGCCGACAGAATCAGCTTGACACGACGGTCGTAGAACTCGTCGACGAGTGCGATCAGGCGCCGTGCCTGATTTTCGAGATCCGGGCCCAGCTCCGGTATGCCAGAAACGATGACCGTCGGGTACCAGCGCGCAATTTCGATGTAGTCGTTCTGACTGCGCGGGCCGTCGCAGATATCGTTGAATTCGAACCAGGCGATGCCTTTTGCCCGCTGTCGCGTGTAGATGCCTCGTCCGTTGATATCAAGAATGGCGCCCTTCTCGACCTGGCTTGACGCGGAATCGTCGAAAAAGTGCTGCAGTCTTCTTTGGGCGTCGTCGTCATCGGGTGTCAGGTAGGTCCCGGCCTGCTGCAGCAGCCGCAGGCGGTAGTCCACACCACCGTCAATGTGCACGATATCGGTGTGTTCTTTCAGTCTCTCGATCGCGGGGATGAATTGCTGGCGCTGCAATCCGCCCTTATACAAGTCGTCAGGATGGGAGTTCGACGTTGCGACGAGTGTCACACCGCGCTCGAACAGCCCTGCAAGCAACCGGCCGAGAATCATGGCATCGCCGATATCGCTTACAAAAAACTCGTCAAAGCACAAGACCGTCGTCCGTTTCGCGATGTCGTCAGCAACCTTGTCAAGTGGATCCTCGACATTGCCGAGCGCCTGCATACGTTCGTGAACGTCGCGCATCATGCGGTGAAAATGGATTCGTTTCTTGGTCTCCACGGCCAAAGACTCGTAGAACAGGTCCATCAGGAACGTCTTGCCACGCCCAACACCGCCCCAGAGATAAGCGCCCCTGACGTTGCCATCAGGCGGCGAATCCGCGCGCCTGAAAAAGCGGCTGATACGGCGCCGTGGCCGGCGCTCGTGCAACCGTTGTCGCAAATCGTCGAGCAGATCGACGACTGTCTCCTGGGCCACGTCTCTTTCGTAGCCATGGCAAAGGAGGCTGGCTTCGTAGGCCTCGCGAATAGTCAAAATAGCGGTTATCCTTTTTCGGTACTAAAGTGAGCCGCAATAAATTCAATTCTATCTCTGAGCCCGGTAACTATGACAGAAGCAAACGAACGCGAGTCGATGGAATTTGATGTCGTCATCATCGGAGGTGGTCCGGCCGGCCTGTCTGCGGCCTGTCGCCTGATGCAACTGGACAGCAATCTGTCTATTGTCGTCGTCGAAAAGGGATCGGAGATCGGCGCGCACATTCTGTCCGGAAATGTGTTCGAGCCGACCGGTCTTGATGAACTGTTTCCCAATTGGAAGGAAATGGGCGCTCCGGTCAAGACAGCCGTCACCGGCGACGATGTTTATTTCCTTACAGGCGCTGACAAGGGCATCCGCACACCAGGGCTGTTCGTGCCGCGTCCGATGCATAACAAGGGTAACTACATCATTAGCATGGGCCGCCTGTGCCAGTGGCTCGGCGAACAGGCCGAGGCGCTGGGCGTTAACGTCTTTCCCGGATTTGCTGCCTCGGAGGTGCTTTACGACGGCGAGGGGCGCGTCACCGGTGTGGCGACCAGCGATCTTGGTGTGAGTAAGGACGGAGAAAGAAAGGACACCTACCAGGCCGGCTATGAATTGCTGGGCAAGTACACGATTTTTGCCGAAGGTGTGCGCGGCAACCTCGGCGAGCTGGTCATGGATCAGTTCGATCTGCGCGCGGATGCCGACCCGCAGCATTACGGCATTGGCATCAAGGAAGTCTGGGAGATCGAGCCGGACAAACACCGGGAAGGGCTCGTCGTGCACACAGCGGGCTGGCCGCTCGATAATCACACCGAGGGCGGCGGATTCCTGTATCACGCGGAAAACAACCAGGTATATCTCGGGCTGATCATTGCGCTCGATTACACGAACCCGCATCTGTCCCCGTTCGACGAATTCCAGCGCTGGAAGCTGCATCCGAAGATTCGCCAGTATCTCGACGGCGGCAAACGAATTGGCTATGGCGCACGGGCCGTCAACAAGGGCGGCCTGCAATCCCTGCCGAAGCTCGCGTTTCCGGGCGGCATGCTCGTCGGTTGCGATGCGGGATTCCTGAATGGTGTCAAGATCAAAGGCGCACACACCGCAATCAAGACCGGCATGCTGGCGGCAGAGAGCATCTACAAAGCACTGTCATCCGGCGATGAGGGGCAATCCGAGCTCGGCGACTACGAAGAAAGCGTCAAGGCATCATGGGTGTACAAAGAGTTGCACAGCGGGCGAAATTTCGGACCTGCGCTGGTCAAATTCGGCACGTTCTGGGGTGCTGCATTTACGTTCATCGACCAGAATATCTTCTTCGGCAAATTACCGTTTACCTGGCGTAATCCGCAAACGGATCACGGCTCCCTGAAGAAGGCATCCGAAGCGCCGGTTATTGACTACCCGAAACCCGATGGCGTGATTACGTTCGATCGCCTTTCATCCGTGTTTTTATCGAGCACGATCCACGAAGAAGACCAGCCGTCGCACCTGAAATTGAAGGATGTATCCATACCGATCGAGCAGAATCTGCCGGATTACGATGAGCCCGCACAGCGATACTGTCCGGCGGGCGTGTACGAAGTGGTCGAGGAGGGCGGTAATCCCGTTTTCCAGATTAGTGCCGGCAACTGCGTGCACTGCAAGACCTGCGACATCAAGGATCCGGCACAGAATATCGTCTGGACCGTCCCCGAAGGTGGCGGCGGCCCAAACTACTCGGGCATGTAGGAGCCCGGGCTCCTACTTCGGTTGCATTCGGATGGCACCATCCACGCGGATGGTTTCGCCATTGACCATTGTCGTACCGTAGATGTACTCGACGGTAGCGGCGTATTCCTCTGGCCTGCCGAGTCGTGGCGGAAACGGCACCTGTTTGCCGAGTGACTCCTGCACTTCCTCCGGCATGCCGGCGACCATCGGTGTCAGAAAAACGCCTGGCGCGATCGTGTTGACCCGAATACCAAACGCGGCGAACTCGCGCGCGATGGGTAGCATCATGCCGACCACGCCGCCCTTTGATGCCGAGTAGGCAGCCTGGCCGATTTGTCCCTCGAAGGCCGCAATCGATGCTGTGCTTATGATCACTCCGCGTTCGCCGTCGGTGTTGGGTTCATTGTGTTGCATGAAGGCCGCGGCTTCCTTGGTGACGTTAAAGCTGCCGATCAGGTTGACCTGAATTACCTTGTTGAAAAGTTCCGACGGCCACGGTCCCTCACGACCCAGGGTACGGCCGGCAGTCGCTATGCCCGCGCAGTTTACCGCCAGCGTAATGCCGCCCATCGTTTCATTGGCCGCGCTGATCGCAGCTTTGACCGATTCCTCGTTGGACACGTCGGTATTGACGAACGCCGCCCGGTCGCCGAGTGTCGCCGCGCTGCGCTCTCCCTGCTCGTCGTTGATGTCGAGCAGGACGACCTGGCCACCGGCGTCGATGATGCGCTGGGCTGTTGCGAATCCGAGTCCTGATGCGCCGCCAGTGATGACGGCTTTTGCTGTAGCAAGATCCATAGTATTTCCTTAAACGAGTTCGACGCCGACAGCGACTGCTTCGCCGCCACCGATACAAAGAGAGGCAACACCGCGTTTCAGGCCGCGCGCCTTGAGGGCATAGAGCAACGTGGTCGTGATCCTCGCGCCAGACGCACCAATCGGGTGACCAAGAGCACAGGCGCCGCCATTCACGTTGATCTTGTCGTGATCAATGCCCAAATCGCGCATCGCCGCCATCGTGACGACGGCAAACGCCTCGTTGACTTCATACAGGTCGA
>Ga0316201_10000173_pt1 | contig 30921 bp, 25 predicted proteins | sample CS6wburrow_MG_FD_204516 | JGI IMG/M metagenome (GOLD analysis project Ga0316201, IMG submission 204516) | Coastal sediment microbial communities from Delaware Bay, Delaware, United States - CS-6 worm burrow | ecosystem: Environmental > Aquatic > Marine > Coastal > Sediment | place: USA...
TTGAAAATCGACATTAACTGGATATGGGGTGGCGCTACGCCTTTCAGGTAATAGGCGGCCATCGCCATCGGTGGGGTTAGAAACGATGTCTGCAGGTTCAGCGCCACCAGGATACCGAAAAACAGCGGATCGACATTGAAGGTGTCGAGCATCGGCAGGAAAATCGGCACGAAGATAATGATGATCTCGGTCCATTCCAGCGGCCAGCCCAGCAGGAATATGATGGATTGCGCGAGCACCAGGAATCCGACCGTTCCCAGGTCCAGGGAAATCACCCAGTCGTGGACCAGGTCATGACCGCCGAGATAGGAGAACACCGCGGCGAAGGTCCAGGAACCGACGAACAACCAGCACACCATGGCCGAGGTTTTGGCGGTCAGGTACACCGCTTCCTTCAGTCGCACCCAGCTGAGCGAGCGATAAAGTACGGCAAGTATCAGGCCGCCCAGGGCACCGACACCCGCAGCCTCGGCGGGCGTTGCCAGGCCCATCAGGATCGCGCCGAGCACACTCATGATGAGCACCGCCAGCGGAACGAAGGAAGTCAGCAATTCCCACAGGATCCTGCCGAATGGGGGTACGTCCTCTTCTCTCGGTTTTGGCGCCAGGCTGGGATTCATTGCCGCGCGCCCGACGACGTAGACCATGTACATTCCGGCCAGCATAATACCCGGGAACAGCGCGGCGGCATAAAGGCGCAACGGGGATATTTCGGCGATAGCCGAATAAACGATCAGCATGATCGAGGGCGGAATCAGTATACCGAGACAGCCGCCGGCACAAATGACCCCGGAAGCAAAACTCTCGTCGTAATTGGCCTTCAGCATGGCGGGAAAAGCGAGCATCCCCATCAACGTGACCACGGCGCCGATGATTCCCGACGCGGTGGCGAACACGGCGCAGGTAAACAGCGCCGCCACCGCCATCGATCCGGGCAGGTTGCGGGCGGCCAACTGGATACTGAAAAACAGGCGGTTGACTATGTTGGCCCGTTCCACCACGTACCCCATAAACAGAAACAGCGGGACGGCCACCAACACGTCGTTGGACATGACCGAAAAGGTGTTCTGCACGAACAGGTCGAATATTCGATTATCGAATATAGACTGCATGCGTTCGGCGTCATAGTAGGCGTAGTAACCGAAGCCGAGGCCCATTGCGATCAGCGTGAAAGCGATCGGAAATCCGAGCAAGACCATGAAGATGAACAGGCCAAGCATTGTTACCGCGACGACTGGATCAGACATGACGATGCTCCTCTTCCAGTTTGCGCAGGTCTTCCTGCTCGTGTATCAGCATGGTTTCGGTTTCCTGCACGTCGTGCAGACGCGGCGGCCATTCGCCGGTGCGGATACAGATGACGCAGCGCACCGCCTCGGCGATACCCTGCAGCAACACCAGTGTACCGGAGATCGGGATCAGGGTTTTAAAGAAATAAATTTGAATGCGTGAAGGGCTGCTCCAGCTGACCTCCTTGTAAAACCAGGAGTCGGCGGCGAAGCCGTAACCGTAGTAGATCAAGGCCAGGGCCCCCGGCATCAGAAACAGGATATAGAGTACGAGGTCGATCTTGGCCTGGGTTTTTTTACTGAACAGGCGGTAGATGACATCGCCGCGGACGTGTGCGTCCTGCGACAGGGCGTAGGCGCCGGCCATCATGAACAAGGCGCCGTACATTTGTACGCTCATGTCGAAGGCCCATACCGTCGGTGAATCGAGCACGTAGCGCACGAATACTTCGTAGCAGGTCGAAAAGGTTAAAATTACGATACACCAGGCGAAAGCCTTGCCCGACCAGGCGCTGAGGCTATCGATGAAATGAAGAATACGTGTCATGGCAAACCACCGGAAAGGTATTCAGAACCGTCACAAAACCAATCGGGGCGGTGTTCTATATAACCGCCCCGATGGTTACATCATTTACGCTACTTAGAGCTTGCCGAAGTAATGCTCGTAGGCGCCGGCGTAGTTAGGCGAGTTTCTCAACGCGTAAGAACCGTGCCGCTTCGCCCAGGCCATCTGTGACTCGATGACTTTCTTGAAGAACGGATCCGATTTGTTGAACTTCTCGACGATCTTGTCCCAGGCATTGAGCTGGTCCTGCATGACGCTGTCAGGCGTCTTGTAAACGTTGACCCCGTACTTTTCCTGCAGCTCCACCAGGTCCTGCGAGTAACGCTCCATCGCTTTCCAGGCCATGTCGGCGGAGGCGGCTTCGGAAGCGTATTCCAGGATTGCCTGGTGTTCCTTCGCCAGCTTGTCGAAACGCCGCTTGTTGAAGATGATTTCGAAACACTCCTGCGACTGGTGGAAGCTGCCCAGGTGGTAGTGCTTGGACACGTCCTGCATGCCGAAATCCTTGTCCGAGGTCGGGTTGTTGAACTCGGCCGCGTCGATCAGGCCGCTCTTCATCGCCGGCTGGATTTCACCGCCGGGCAGCTGCACCACCGACATACCCATTTCCTGTAATACGTCCGCGGCGAGACCAACGGTGCGATACTTCAGGCCTTTCATCTGGTCGCTGCTGGTGATGTGTTCCTTGAACCAGCCCAGCGGCTGCGCCGGCATCGGGCCCGAGAAAAAGCCGACCAGGTCGAGGCGCAGGCTCTCCATCAGCTCGTTGTACAGTGCTCTGCCGCCGCCGTACTGAATCCAGCCCATCAGCTCGTTGGCCGACCAGCCGAAGCAGGGGCCGGTGCCGAACAGCGAGGCCACCGGGCTCTTCGAATACCAGTAAGCGGTAACGAGATGCGCACCGTCGAGTACACCCTTGTGCACCGCGGTTTGCATTTCTGCGGTTTTAACCACCGCGCCGACGCCGAGCAGGTCGATTTTGAGCGAACCGCCCGACATCTCGTTGACGCGCCTGACATAGTCCTGGGCGAACTCGAGAAAGATACCGCCGCCCCAGGCAGCCTGTACTTTCAGCACAACGGGGCTTTGTCCAACGGAAATACTGGGGAACGCGGCTGCTGCTGCTCCGCCCGCGATGGTTGCGGCCCCGGTGGTCAGAAATTTGCGACGTGATGTCGTTTTTTCGGTCATAACTGGTTTCCTCGTTTATGGTAGTAATTTTGCCAGGCGATATTTATCAAGTTACACGCAGGTGGAGATGTTTCCGGAACTGAAGTTCTGCGAATCTCCGCCGCCTGTTTTTTGTCCTGCGAATGACTGAATGCCGGATTAAAACACATAGAACAGCATATTGTATACCCGGCTATTGGCTTACGGGTTTGTCATCGCCGCCTTTTTCTTTAGCGGTACCGTGCGCGGTTATCGTGCTCGCTTATATTGCGACAAACGCCTGATTTACGTCGTTTTCTGAATGACGGCGGTAGGTTCATCCGCGCCGCAGCGGGCTAGGCCACACGGTCGCCGGGCTCCTTGCCGTCGAATATCGCGATCAGGTTGTCGATCGCGCGGAAACCCATGGCATCGCGGGTTTCCCGCGTCGCACTGCCGATATGTGGCAGCAGAAACACGTTGTCCAGTTGCCGATATCCCGGATGGATGGCGTCGGGCTCACCGTTGAACACGTCAAGCCCGGCGGCGGCAATCACACCTGTCTGCAGCGCTTCGACCAGTGCATCGTCGTCAATGACGCCGCCGCGCGAGGTATTCACCAGGATGGCGTCCCTATGCATCGTGGCTAGCCTTGCGCGGTTCAGCAATCCCCGGGTAGCGTCAGATGCCGGGCAGTGAATCGACAGGACGTCGATGTTAGCCAGCAGGGCTTCCACGCTGTTATGGTAGATCGCATCGCCGGCCTGGCCAGGGTCCAGCGCATGCCGGTTGTGGTAATGAATTGTCATGTCGAAACCTCGAGCCCGCGTTGCCACCACCTGGCCAACCCTGCCCATGCCCAGGATGCCGAGGCGCTTGCCGGTAATTTGCCGGCCGACCATAAACGCCGGACTCCAGTCCTTCCACAACTGGTTGCGCATGATATGTTCGCCCTCGCTGGCGCGCCGCGCCGCGCCGAGCATCAGCAACATCGCGATTTCCGCGGTGGCGTCGGAGAGCACGTCGGGCGTATTCGTTACAATCACCTGTTTCTGTCGCGCCGCCTCGAGGTCGACGTGGTCGACGCCGACCGAAAAATTGGCGATTGCCCTGACCCTTGCTGGCAATCTCGCGATGGTATCGGCGTCGAGTTTTTCGGTGTGACAGGGCAGTATCGCGTCGGCATCTTCCGCCAGTCGCAGTAACTCCTCGGTGTCGTAGAGCCTGTCATCGGGATTCAGCAGCGCTGTGAAATGTTCGGCCAGTCTTGTCTCGACCGCATCAGGCAGCTTGCGGGTTACCATTACAACCGGTTTGTTACTCATTGGTAGTTATCCTGAATGTTTTTGCCGTGGACTATGTCGCTGGACCGTAGACCTGAAGCCTTGCAGCATCGCAGTGTAAGACCTGTCCGAATTCATGGCAATCGGCGCGCGCGGGATTTGGAGATGAGACCGGACGTCGGCCCTCGACTGGCGCTCTGTCAGCCTGGGGGCTGAGCGTTCATTTCTCCGTAAAGGCGGTAGGCCATGCGACCGGTTACGATGGCGGCCAGCACCAGTAATGCCCATAACAGCCATTTTTTCCAGGGCAAGGTGGTTTCGGGGCTGAGGCGGCTGATACCGCCTGCCTCCCCGGTGGAACCCAGTTGCACCAGTTCGCCGCGTTGTTGCGTGTCGCGCAGGCTGCCGTCGAGCAATTCGCCCAGGTTGGCACTGACGGTGTGGGTGGCATGGCTACCCCAGGCCAGTCGGTAGGGACCGTTGCCGTCGCCGAGGAAAACCACTTCGTACTGCGGATAGCCCAGCGCAACACGGGGCGGTGAGTCGAGCGCCGAGCTTGATGAGAACCAGATATTAGCCGCCTGCAGCCGCTCGATATTGAAGTGCCGGCTCGGCTTGACCTCGTCGTCGGTGATATTGTGCTGGCGGAAGCCTCTCTCTAGCAGGCGCCGCTTATCCGGCTCGGCGTGGTAGGAAGCGAACAAATCTCCGGCGATTATACTGTGGTCGTCGCCGGGAATAATGCGCATGCTCGCCGCCGCGACGGCCGAGGGAAACTCGAAAAAGTAAAACTCGCCGCTCTCGTCGGCGACCAGTTCGGGCGTGATCTCGTGCACCAGGATTGGCGCGGCCTGCTTTTCGCGATAGTGCCCGGTTACAGCTGACAATTCGAAGCGGGTGACGTCGTTTACCGGCGTCAGGCGCAGGTACTTGTTGCCTGCTGGAATAGACTTGATGCTACGCCAGTCCGGGTCGCCCGATTCGTTGTTGGTCAGGCTTTTACGCCGGATGCCGCGCATGCGATCGAGCGCGTTGCCGGCCTCGATCCTGACTTCGAGAATCTGGCTTGCTGGTTCGTGTTGCCACTGCAGTTCGAGGCGATCGAAGCGGCGGTTCTCCCCGTCAGGGGCAAGTTCGATCAGGTAATCGTTGCGCACCGACTGCACCGCGATGGTCTCGGTGGTCTCGAGTTCCGAAATCGAATCCTGCTGCTGATTCTGTTCGCGCGTGGTTACGGTCCTGGTTTGCTGCTGCAGGAATCGATCGAATTTATGAAACGGTAATTCGAGTTCGCGCTCGAAAACCGTATCGGGTGTCAACGCCACCGAATGCGGCATCTGCTTGCCGTCGGCATTGAATACGGCGAGATCGCCGAGACTGGGGCTGGTCAAATCCAGGATGACCGCCAGCGGTAACTCGACGCGTTGCAGTTTTTGATCGCTATCGCTGATAGCGGCCTGGAAGGCATAGTCCTGGATTTCAGCGGCCGCCTGTACCTGGCTTGCGAGGACTGACAGCATTAACGCGGCGACGAGTCTAGGCATGGGCGGATTTCTCCTGCGACGGGTCGGTGTCGGCCTGCCTGTCCGGAATGGGCGAAAAGTAGCCGGTGGCGACCAGCAGGCTGCCGACCACGAGGAATGATACGATACGCTCCACGGTGCCGCTGGCGCCGAGGTCGATGAAGAACATTTTCACCAGCACCACGCCGACCAGCGCCGCGCCGATGATCCACAGGGGACGCATCAGGCGCCGCGACGCGAACAGCATCGCGCCCATGCCGATGACGGTCCACAGGATCGAAATCGCGGTCTGCACGCGCGTGTCGACCAGCATGTCCGACATGTCGAAGCGAATCGCGAGATAGTGGTGCATGCTGCGAATCAGCACCGCGGTCAGCCATGCGAAGACCAGTCCCGCGAGGATGATCAGTATATGGTCACGCTGGAACGCCATCGAGGGTTGCAGCAGCCTCAAGCTGCCCACCACCAGCAGGAAAAACACGATATGGGCCAGGTCAAGCGGATTGATGAACGGCATGTAGGGCAATGGCGTGGGATCGCCGCTGTTGGTCAGGTTGACGCCCAGGCTCCAGAAAACCAGAACCAGCGATAGCGCCCCGATAATACTCAACTGCAGCTGGCTTCCGAGGCGCAGAATCGCGGGAAAGCGGCCCGCCTGGGCGAGGCGCATCGCCAGCAGCGGCATCACCGCCAGCAGGGCGTGAAATCCTTCGCCGGCGGCGTCGAACCGGTGTTCGAAGATCCACACCAGTTCCAGCGACAGCAGCAGCGAGACGAACACGACGAAGGCGGTGTGCGCGAAAATGTCGACCCAGTCCGGCCAGGTCACCGCTTCCAGCCGGGTGACGATCCAGTAACATCCGGCCAGCGCGGCAATCCAGAAGTAAAGGTCGGGCGTCACCAGCACGTGCTCGTTTTCGATTGCGGAGTAGAGTGATATCAGTATCAGCATCGGCAGCAGCAGCGCGGCATTGATCGCGGCCGGCATCCAGTCCCACTGCCGCAGGCGGTCGAGGTAAACCAGCAGGCCCGCGGTCGCGCTGAACAGCATGAGCAGCGCGACGATTTCGTTTTCCACATACTCGTCGATCTGCACCAGTGCGCTGACCAGCCACCAGCCCATGGCCCAGATGTAGAACGGGATATGCAGCGGCCGCAGCCTGAAGTCGCGCGCCTGCAGGTAAAGCATGCGCGCGGAAATAAAGGCGCCAAGCGCAATGAAAATGCCGCCCAGGAATGCCGGGTTGAGCCAGGCCGTGTCGCCGACGTCCTCGATGTTGCGCAGGAAAAACAGTACGCCCGATCCCACTTGTAGCGCGATCGCAAAACATTGCGCATAGAAGCGATGCTGGCGAATCGATACCCACAGGATACCGGCAGCTTCCAGTGCCCAGGCCGCGCTGCTCCAGTGTCCTTCGAGCGCATAAGGTATCGCCAGCGTTGCAAACACGACGCCGATCGCCAACATCGCTTCCGCCAGCAGGCGGAAATCTTCGCCGACATGACGCCAGGCAATACGCGCCAGCAAAATATAGTAGAGACCCATGCCGGCAGAGGCACCGGCAATGCCGTAATCATAGTTGTGCAGCATCAGCATCATCAATCCGGAAACGATGACCGGGGTACCAAACACCATGCTGCCGTCGACCAGCCCGGCCAGGTGTTCTGGCTGGCGCAGCGCGTAGAGCACGCCGATCAGGCTGTACATCAGGAAAAACAGCAGCAGGAATCCCATCGCCGGGTACAGGTATTCGTCACGGTAGTCGAATGCCGCCCACAGCACGAAGACGCCGAAGGTGAAAATGAAACCGAGCAGGTTGAGCGACCGCCAGGCACGGAACCAGGCGACGGCAAACACCGCGGCATTCAATACCGTGTAGTAGCTGAACAGGCCGATGTAATTCCCGCTGTCGGTGGAGGCCAGAAAAGGCGCCAGGAAACCGCCGAGCACGGCGTAGATCGCGAGCGGGCGCGAATCCTGCAGAATTGCTAGCGCGACGGTGAAAGCCGAGAAGAACACCAGCAGACCAAAGGTCAGGGTCGGTGGCAGCAGGTCGGCCAGGCGAAATGCCGCGAAAATCGTGATGTAGATGACGCCGATGCCGCCACCCTGTAACAGTAGCGCGTAGATTTGTTTTTTCTGTCGCAGACGCCAGCCGAATACCAGCAACAGCAGTCCACCGAAAGCGGCACCCATGAAGCGGAACTCGATTGGAATGCGTGAATTCTCGGCGGCGTACTTGAGCAGGAAGGCGACGCCGAAAAACAGAACCAGGAGGCCGATGCGGACGAAAATATTGCCATCCGTGAAGTAGGAGACGGCCAGCTTGGCGACGCGCCGGATCAGGTCTTCGAAGTGATCGACCGGGTTCCTGGCGCGCGCAGTCTGCGCCGGCCTCGCGGTGGCTGCCGCGGATGTCATGCTGGCCGCCGCTGCTGCCGGTGAGGGCTGAGGTCGAACCTCCTCGGCCTCGTCTCCGATAGTCGATTCTGCCGGAGCCGATGCGTCCGTAACCTCTGTCCCGGGCTCCATGGCACTTGACGCGGCAACTGCGGTTTGACCTGGTTCGATTACGGTGGCGGGCGACTGCATTCTCAGTTCCGCGAGCTGCTCGCGCAGCCGGTCTATTTGCTGTTGCAGGTTGTTAAACTTGTTACGCGTCATCCATTGGCTCGATATCAGCGCAACGATCAGCCCGAACAGCAAAGCTTCCTCGATATCAACAACCGCGGATACCAGGACAATCGTAACAATGGTGGCAATTAGGGGAATGAAAGACATATGGGACTTAATATAGCAGCCCTGCGTGACAATATACCCGCGGCCGCGGATGGTGAGGATCCGAAGGTGATACTGGTTTCATGGATGCAATCGCGCGCGGGGCGAGAACTGTGAAAATTCTGCAAAAGCATAGCCGTGTCCGGTTATATAGCAATACCTTTGGTCTTCTGTGCTAAATATTGATGCCTAACATTCCGTATAATGATACCAAGTGGCTAAGGTTCTAACGTATTGCCTGGATATGTGTCGTCCGGAGTCAGGTTTCCCGGGTGCCGCCAGCGCCAACGAGTCCTGTATCAATGGTGCCGCGTCGAGGGTAAAATGCCGCGTCGATTCGTCCAGGTGCTGTTCGCAAGGTCCGCAGGTTTCCCGTGTCCAAGTCTGTTTCAAAATGGATTGATTTTCTGTATGGCCCGTTTTTCAGGGTCATCGGCTTTTTTTACCGAACCTATAAGGCCAATCGCGACCGCGTTGCAAGATTCATGTCTAACGACAGGGTATCCGCGATAATGAAGTTGCTGGCGATATTGTTTCTGCTCGGCTGGATCCTGGTCTGGATGTTCGCGCCCGAAGAGAGCCGGACCCGGCTGTCCGATGAAATAAAACAAACCATTGGCGGTTTTGATTCAGGCTCCGGTCAGTAGCAGGACCGGCGCAGCCGCACGATCGCAATTACAGGCTGCCGAATACTTGGCGTTTAAATAGATTTGCGCAACCGGGTAACCCGATTGTCCGCGAAAATATGTCAAAAATCCGATAATTTGCCGAATTCTTACTAAAATCCCGTTACTGGCGAGTAAAAAATGGGTGCCCGCAGTGACTTGCGCGGGATCCGGTAACTCAAAAAATACTGAAAACTCGTTGTATATCAGGGCGTTGAATGTAAATAACCAAAGAGACGGGGCATACCGGCCTTATTGAACAAAGGCAGGCAATACCTCAAGGCCAATCTCTTGGCATAATAACCATTGTTAGTGTTTCTGACGGAGAATTATGCGAGCACTCTTATTAATAACCGGCATTATTCTAACCATGAGTAATCCTTTGTCTGCTGTCCATGCGGAGGAGATGCGGATTTTTCGGATCGGTACCGGCGGTATCGCCGGGACTTACTATCCGATTGGCGGCATGATCGCCCTTGCCATCAGCAATCCGCCCGGCGACCGGCCCTGCGACCAGGGCGGTAGTTGCGGTCCTCCAGGCCTGGTGGTGATCGCGCAGTCGGCCAATGGATCGGTTGCAAACGCGAACGATATACAGCAGAAGAACCTGGAATCCGGATTCGTGCAGTCCGATGTCGCCCATTGGGCCTATACCGGTACCGGTACCTTCCAGGGCGATCCGCCGTTGGCCGAACTACGTGGCATCGCCAATCTTTACCCCGAGAGTATCCATATCGTTACCCGCAAGGACTCCGGCATCAATTCTGTCAGGGATTTGATCGGTAAGCGCGTGTCGCTCGACGAACCCGGATCGGGCACGCTGATCGATGCGCAGATCGTGTTAAACGAGTACCGGATATCGATTGCAGATATTGAAGCCGAGTACATGCAGGCGGATCTTGCGATCAAGCGGATCAGGAGCAAGATGCTGGACGCTTTTTTCATGGTTGCCGGGTACCCTGCTCAGGCGATTATTGATCTCGCCACCGATACCGAGATCAAACTGCTAGCTATCGATGGGCCCGAAGCTGAACGACTGATGTCACGCTATCGTTTTTTCTCGAGCGATCATATTCCGGGGGACGTTTATCCCGGCGTGGCGCGCGTTTCGACCTTGAGCGTCGGCGCCCAATGGCTGGTCGCGGCGTCGGTGGATGACGAGGTCGTGTACGGTATAACCAGGGCCCTTTGGAGCGAGGGGTCGCGCCAGTTGCTGGATAGTGGTCATCCCCGGGGTAAACACGTCACCCTGGATACCGCCCTGCAGGGCATGACTGTACCCCTGCACCCGGGTGCCATGCGGTTTTATGACGAGATCGGCATGCCGGTGCAGTGACCGCAATGAAGACCACGACAGAATCGCGGGTTAACCAGGCATCCAGGTTGCTAGTCAACGCGCTGCTGCTGAGGCCCTATGTTTCGATCGCCCTGGTGGTCATGCTGCTGGTTGGAACCAGCGGCGTCATCTTCTATGTTCAAAAGACGCTGCTGGACATAGAGGAAGCCCTGCCGATTACCCTGTCCCGGCAGGAACGCGAAATCCGGGTGCTGGTAAACGATATGGGGCGTCTGGTGCAAAGCATCGGTTTTGCCCGAACCGAGCAGTCGACGCGGTCATTCAGGGTAGTCCTTCGCCAAATCCACGAAATTGAAAACTATCTCGAAAAAATCAGGGAGGACTATCGATTTAACGATGTTCTTGGGGTGTCAGCCATACATGCCAAGCTCAATCCCGCGATCATCGATATCAAGCAATGGTTGACGGTGGGCCTGTACAATTTTGAGCCGACCTCCGCGCAAACGATGAAGCTCGTCGAGACGCGGGCGAAGCAGGCACACCGGGAAACCGAGGTACTGCTGTATCAGGTAGGCGAGACTGCCATCAACGTACTAACCGATCAATCGCAAAGAATCGACGATTTTCGCAATATCATGATAGGCACCCTGGCGGTGCTCGCGTTTATGAGTATTGGCCTGGTCATGCTCGGCTTTCGCCTGCAGCGTATCGTCTATGCGTTGAAGGAAAGCGAAGAGCAGATACGCTACCGCGCCAACTATGACTCCTTGACCCACTTGCCGAATCGCCTGAACTTTATAGAGCATATGAGCGAAGCGATTTCCCGCAGTCATCGCGACCCTGGCCAGATCGCATTGCTGTTCATCGATCTCGATCGATTCAAGACGATCAACGACACCCTGGGCCACGATTTCGGTGACGAATTGATCAAGCAGGTGGCCGACCGGATTCGCGAGGCGATTCGCGAAACCGACGTGGTGTCGCGCCTCGGCGGCGACGAGTTTACCGTGTTGCTCGCCAACATGACCGACGAGATACACGCTTCGATTATCGCCAAGAGCATCCTGGCACAGCTCTCCAGGCCTTTTATGCTGTTCGGCCATGAAGTCTACTCCGGCGCCAGTATCGGTATTACGGTTTGTCCGCAGGATGGCGACGACGCGATGACGCTGCTGAAGAACGCCGACATGGCGATGTACGAAGCAAAGGACCAGGGACGAAATACATTCAGGTTTTTTTCCTCCGATATGACCGATCGGGCCCGACAGTTTCTCGAAATGGACAAGGAAATGCGTCGCGCACTGATCCAGGATGAATTAGAGATTGAGTACCAGCCGATTTATGAGAAGCGGGACCAGTCCATCGTTGGGGTCGAGGCGCTGCTGCGCTGGCAGCACCCCGAAAAGGGACTGATCATGCCTGACGAATTTATCAAGGTCGCCGAGGAAACCGGGTTGATCGAAGATATCGGCCTGTGGGTCTTGCGCCGCGCCTGTGTCGAGGCGCTGGAGTGGCTGGACAATAATTTGCATCCCGAATTTTACCTGGCGATCAATATCTCGATGCGCCAGTTCAAGGGGGGACTGGATCGTAAGCGCCTGACCGAGGTCCTCGGTGAGACCGGTTTCCCGGCGGACAAGTTGTTGCTGGAAATTACCGAAACGCTGTTGATGGACGACGACGCGCGTATCATGGAAGTGTTGTCCGATTTTCGGGAAATGGGCGTCCGGCTGGCGGTTGACGATTTCGGAACCGGGTACTCGGCGCTCAGCTATCTGCGAGAATTTCCGGTTAACACACTTAAAATCGATCGCTCCTTCATTCACGATATCGGTAACAATCCAAGCAACCGGCGACTGGTCGAAACCATTATTACGATGGCGCACGGACTGGACCTGACGACGACCGCGGAAGGCGTCGAAAATCCGGAGCAGGATAAGCTGTTGAACGAGCTCAGCTGCGACATGGTGCAGGGCTATTTTTACTGCAAGCCGGTCGGCGCCTCCAAAATCAAAAAGTTGACGGCTACCAGTAAACCCAGGATCAAGGTGGTGCGTTCCAGTTAGCCTGTTGCGCGGCGCCGGGCTGCCGGTATCGGCAACCATTGCTCAAGCCGTCGCGGCCTGTCCAGGTTTGTCCGGCGGATCAAGCTGATTTCGAATCCAGTCGCGAAATTCTGTTAACGATGCATCGTCATGGCTCGATTCCGGGTAGACCAGGTAGTAACAAAACTGGTGCCGGATCCAGCGGTTGCTGACGGTGACCAGTTTTCCGCTTCGCAGGTCGCGGTCGATCAGTTCCAGGTAACCGATTGCCAGGCCGAGACCGTCGGCGGCGGCCTGCATCGCAAGCGCGGGGTCGTGGAATGAAAGGCCTGGCAGGTCACGTGGAGCCTCGATGCCGACCCCACTGAGCCAGTTACGCCATTCGTCTCCGAGACCGTGATCGCCGACATCGGCGTGAATGAGGTCGTGCTCCAGGATGTCGGCCGCTTGCTGTAGTGGCGGATGCCCGCGGAAATAATCCGGGCTGCAGACCGGCACCAGGTGTATCGGCATCAGTAGTTCGTGCGCTAGCTTTCCCCAGGGGGGTACGCCGCAACGAATCGCGATATCGATGTTATCGGCGTTGAAATCGAGGCATTCCAGGGCGGGTCGCAGGTTGATGCGGCAGGCTTCCGGGCTGGCGTACCAGTCGCCGAGCCGCGGTACCAGCCATTTCGAAGCAAAGCTCGGGGTGCTGGTGACATGCAAGGCATCGACTGCCTTGGTCTTGCGCAGGTTCTCTATCGTGGCCGCGATGCGATCGAAGCTTTCGATGAGCACCGGCGCCAGGGTTTCTCCCTCGGGCGTGATTTTCAATCCACGGTTGGTGCGCTGAAACAGGCGCACGCCGAGATCCTGTTCCAGTCGCCGCAGTTGATGGCTGATCGCGCTATGCGTCACCGATAACTCGCGCGCGGCGCCGGAAACGCTGGCGTGGCGTGCGGCCGCTTCGAAAGCGCGTAGCGCGTTGAACTGCAGGTTGCGTCGATTCATTATTTGATGTAAATTTTTCTCACATCAATATTAAATAATAATCGTTACGGTTCAAGGTAATTTTTCTGACAGACTCGGATTTTTACCTGGCCGATCAAAATTATGACCAAGCCTGCATTCAACACCGCCACCGGTTACCAGGGATATCGGCAACCGCATCGGGGTGACAGCGATGAAATACTGGTGCGCACCGGTCGCGGCGATCCCTGCGGCGAATACCTGCGCCGCTATTGGCAACCGGTGGCACTCTCCCGCGAAGTCGGTGAGACGCCGCGACTGATTCGGGTGTTGGGCGAGGAGCTGGTGCTGTTTCGCGATCGTTCCGGGCGCTATGGCCTGGTGCACAAGCAGTGCCCGCATCGACGCGCGTCGATGGAGTTCGGCGTTTGCGAGGACAATGGCATACGCTGCTGCTATCACGGCTGGCTGTTCGATGTCGACGGCAGCATTCTCGAGATTCCCGGGCAACCGCCGGAGAACGCGGAACTGGTGATGCACAAAGCCAGCCTCGGCGCATACCCGGTACGGGAATTTCGCGGGCTGATATTCGCCTACCTCGGTCCGATCGATGAAATGCCGGAGTTTCCGGTCTACGATACGCTGGAAATCGACGGGCAGACGCTGGTGCCCTATCGCGCCGACTACCGCTGCAACTGGCTGCAGGTGCTCGACGCCATCCTCGACCCAATCCACACCAGTTTCCTGCACTCGCGCATGAGCCGCGCGCAGTTTTCGGAAGGCATGGCCGAGATCGGTGAACTGCTGTTCTACGAGCGTGAAATGAGCTTTCTTGGCAGCAACGTGCGCCGCGTCGGCGAGCATGTCTGGGTGCGCGTCAACGAACTGGTGCTGCCGAACTATACCCAGGCGGGCGCGGCGTTTTCCGCCGACGGCACGCGTCCGATCTATTACGGGCGCACCGCGTTTTCGCGCTGGGTTGTGCCGGTTGACGACGAAAATACCACGGCCTTCGCCTGGGCCATTTTCGGCGAGCGCGCCGACCCGGAGGAATACAATACGCCCGAGGGACCCGAGCTGATCGAGCAGGGTGAGCGCCTCGATCGCAGTTACGAAGAGCGCCAGCGCTTTCCCGGCGACGCCGAGGCGGTCGAGGGCATGGGCCGCATCGCCGACCAGAAAATGGAGCACCTGGTGCCGAGCGACAAGGCGATCATCCAGTACCGCAAGCGGCTGCGAAAACTGTGCCGCGACCTGGAGCAGGGGACCGCGCCCTCGCACGTGACCGCCAGCTGGCCAAATCCGATCCCGACCTACGGCGGCGACACAGTACTGCGGATTCCGCGTCAGACCGGGGACGATTGCGCCCTGTTGAACGAAATCGGTGAGCGGGTGATGCAGATCCAGTTCGAGGCCGAAACCCTGAGCGGCAAGGCGCGCGACGAGGCGGTGATTACGGCGTTGAAATCGCTGGAGGCAGAGTATCAATCATGACGCGTAAGCTGCACATCAAGAACAATCACGCGGGTCCGGATACTTTTCCCTCGACGCCGGAGAGCGAACCGGTGTTCACGATTTCGATGGACAAGTACCAGCAGGCTGCGCAGCGCTTTCCAGACCTGGCCGTGCGGCTCGATGTGTTCGTCGACTGGGACACGGACCACTGGGCCGAATCGATGCGAGACGCCGAGATACTGCTGACCTGGGACCTGCCGACCGAAAACCTGGCTCAGGTCGCGCCCAGGCTAAAATGGATTCACTGCATCGGCGCCGGAGTCGAACACCTGTGCCCGATGGACTGGGTGCCCGCGGGCGTAACCATCACCAATAACAAGGGCGCGCATGCCGACAAGGCTGGCGAGTACGCGTTGATGGCGGTACTGATGCTGCACAACAAGATGCCGGCCATATTGACTAACCAGCGCAGCGCGAGCTGGAACTCGCTGTTTTCCACCCCGATCGAGGGCAAAACGGTCGGCCTAATCGGCGTCGGCAGCATCGGTGGCGGGGCGGCACGGCAGCTCGCCAAGATGCCGGTTCATATCATCGGCGTCAGCCGTCACGGCAAGCCGCATCCGCAGGTGCACGAAATGGTAGCGATGGACCAGCTCGACGCGGTACTGCCGCGCATGGATTACATCTTCGTCTCGCTGCCGTCTACACCCGAAACGGTGGGCCTGTTCGATGCCCGGCGCCTGCAGTCATTGAAACCGGGGGCCGGCATCATCAACGTCGGTCGCGGTTCGACCTTCGATTACCAGGCGTTGGCCAACCTGCTGGCCAGCGGTCATTTGTCGGGCGCGGTGATCGACGTGTTCGACGAGGAACCGCTGCCGCCCGAATCGCCGCTGTGGGCTGCGCCCAATTTCGTCATCACGCCGCACGTCTCCGCCGACGACGGCGACAGCTACGTGCCAATCACGCTCGAGCTTTTCTTCGACAACCTGCAGCGTTACCTGGCGGACGAACCGTTGATGAATGTCGTACGGCCGGAGCTCGGATACTAAACCGGCTGGCTCGGGGTCTGTTCCGGGCGCGACTGGTTTATCAGTTCCAGGATTGCGCGCACCGCGACCGCGGCGATGATGACCGCGCCACCGATTAGCGTCCAGCGCGACGGCACCTCGTCGACAAACAGCCAGACCCAGACCGGGCCGAGCGCGAACTCGAGCAACATGATCAGCGTGACCTCGGCCGCGGCCAGGTGGCGCGAGGCGATGATGAACGTCCAGTTGACGAAGCCCGACAGGCAGCCGCCCCAGAACAGCGCCAGCAGGATATCGTTCAGCGGCAAAGCCAGGTTGTCGCCGGTTACCAGCAGCGAGATGACGATGATGATGAGCGACGAGATCAGCAGAACCGGCAGCATTTCGACGCGGCGCCTGTAACGCACCACCACGGCGTAACTGGCGAAGCCGGCCGCGGTCAGCAACGCCATCGCGTTGCCGAACCCGGAGCCGATATTGATGCCGTTGAACACCATCAGGGACAGACCGAAAATGGCGAATAGCATTGTCACCAGTGTCGACTGGCGCAGTCGCTCGCCCAGGAACAGCCGCGCCAGCAGGGCGGTGAAGAAAGGGATGGCGCCGAGCACGAACAGCGCGTTGGCGACCGTGGTATGGGTCAGCGCCTGGATGAAACAGATTCCGGCGACCGACAGCAGGGCGCCCGCGAGAATGCCGAAGCGGCCGACCGACAACAGGGTCAGTATGACCTTGCCCCGGTTCTGGATCGCGATGATCAGGGCGATTGCAATCAGCATACCAAGCGCGCGGTAGATGTTGATCTGCCATGGGGTGGCAACCTCGATATTGCGCTGCACCAGGCCTCCGAAGCTAATCGCGATCGAACCGATGACCATCAACAGCATGGCGTAACCGTGACGGCTGTCTATCGCGTGACTACTCGGAAGCTCGGATTGCTGGTTCATGGCGGCAAGCTTAGTGGTTCGCTGGATGTGGGACAATGTAATACTGGGTGTAAATGCGTTAACTTGCCGTTTCGGGTACCCGTTAAACCGGCCTTGATGTAGGCTTGGGTACTGTTCAACTTGTCGAAGCTAACCATGAATTCATCCGCGGGATTACGTCCGCTGCTTTACCTGCTGTTCCTCGGTAGCAGCTGGGGACTCTACTTTTCGTTGATGAAAATAGCGGCGTCCTCGGGTATCTCCTATGTCGGGATTCTAACCCTGACGACGGTCGGGGTAGGGATTGGCATGAGCGGCATTGCGCTACTTCGTGGCCGTATACCATTGTTTACCCCGCGGCACTGTGTTTTCTATCTGGTCTGCGCGTTATCGGGCTACCTGGTGCCGATGATTCTCGAACTGTGGGTAATCACGCACATGCCGGCCGGGCTGTTGACGCTAATCGTCAGCATTTCGCCGCTGGCGACGCTGCTGTTTGCCTGGGTGATGAAGACCGATCTCATCAACCTGCCGCGGGTGAGCGGTATTTTACTCGGCGCGTTCGCCGTATTCGCAATCCTGCTGCCCGAAGCGCACAGCAGCGAGGCGGTCGCCTGGCGCTGGTTGCTGCTGGCGCTGGTGGTGCCGGCGAGCTACGCGATCCATCACAACTTCACCGCGCGCTGCTGGCCGGACGGTTCCGACTCTTACCAGGTCGCCTGCGGCGAGGCGATCGTCGCGAGCCTGTTGCTGATCGGCGTTTCGATGTTCCACTGGCAGTGGCAGGATGTGCAGTCCTGGAACGACGGGCATAGCGTGATCGTGTTCATGGCGCTGATTTCGTTGATCGATATTTATATCTATTTCGAAGTGATACGGCTCAAGGGGCCGATCTATTGTTCGCATGCCAACTACTTCATGGTCGTCAGCGGCGTGATCTGGGGCATGGTGATTTTCGGAGAGCGCCCGAGTCCGCTGATGTGGGTCAGCGCCTTGCTGTTGATCGCGTCGCTCTACCTGATCGGAGATCGCAAACGAAAGGAAGTGACAATCCGTGTGGACGAGAATTGAATTCATAATGGTAGCGCTGCCGCTGTTACAAGGCCCGGTCATCGCGACCGACACCGACGCGCTGCGCCTGGTCGACGTGCAAATTCTCTACAGCCACGATGCCCGGTCACTGGCAGCTGGTTATGGATTTTGAGATCGATGCTGCTATACAACGGGTAATGCTCGACTTTAATATCTAATGTTATTAATTCTGCGCCAACTGCTCTATTGCCTTTGCCTGACAATCCTCGTCAGCACCGCCAGCGCGCTCGAGTTCAGCGACGCGGAACGCGCCCTGATCGAGCAGTACGGGCCCTGGCCACCAGAACTGCCGCGCGACAGCAGTAACGCGGTTTCCGGGAACGAGGCCGCGATCCGGCTGGGGGAAATGCTGTTCTTCGATCACGGCCTCGGCAACGATTCGAAATTCAGTTGCGCCAGCTGTCACGACCCGGGTCGTGGATTTACCGACGGGCGCGCCACCGGGCAGGGCCGACGCACGCTTGCGCGCAATACCTCGAGCCTGCTGAACCTTAAAGCCAGCCGCTGGTACGGCTGGGGCGGCGAGCATGACTCGTTATGGGCGCAGAGCATCCGCCCGATCCTGGCGCTCGACGAAATGGCGGCGACGCCGCAGCTGGTCAGGGAAGTCCTGTTGAGCAGGGAACGCTACCAGCAGCTCTACCGTGAAGCCTTTGGTGCAGCGGTGCAGTCGCATGATAACGAGCTGCTACTGGTCAACGCCGGCAAGGCCCTGGCCGCCTACCAGGAAACCCTGGTCAGCCCGCGCAGCGCCTTCGACGATTTTCGCGACGCCCTGCTCGAGAATGACCCGGCGGGTATCGAGGCCTACCCGGAAAGCGCGCAGCGGGGCCTGAAGCTCTTTATCGGCGAGGGGCGCTGCAACCTGTGTCATCTCGGACCGAGGTTCACCAGCGGCGAGTTCGCCGACGTCGGCGTTTCCCTTTTGAGTGTTAACGGCACCGACACCGGGCGCTTCCACGGTATCGAACGCCTGAGGGCCAATCCTTACAATCTGCTGGGTAAGTACAACGATGGCGACGCGCAGCACAATGCCGTCAGCACGCGACAGGTAAAATCGACGCCGCGCAATCGGGGCGAGTTCCGAATACCGGGCCTGCGCGGGGTCGCGGTGACCGCGCCCTACATGCATAACGGCAGCCTCGGCTCGCTGCGCGACGTGGTGATGCATTATTCCGAACTCGACGTGGAACGGCTGCCTGCCGTCGACCAGGGACTGTTACGGCCGCTCAAGCTGAACGCTTCCGAGGTCGACGACCTGGTCCACTTTCTCGAATCTCTGGGTAGCGAGTAAAAATAAAGAACCGGGCATGCCTGGCGGGGTTCTTTAAATTGCGATAAATGATTATCCTCTAGCCGTTAATGACGACGGGGACTTCCATGACGGACGCGAGAACGATTGCGGTCGGCGGCTTTCAGCACGAAACCAATACTTTTGCGCCCCACCTGGCGCCGTTCGAGAATTTCGAACGTGCGGATAGCTGGCCGGGTCTTAGCACCGGGCAGGAATTGATCGACGTCATGCAGGGGCTCAACATTCCGCTCGCCGGCTTTATCGAAAGCGCGCAACAGCAGGGGCACCGGCTGCTGCCGCTTTGCTGGTGCGCCGCCGAACCGAGCAGTTACGTCACGCGCGACGCGTTCGAGCGGGTGTCCGACCTGATCTGTGCCGGGCTGCGCAATAGTCAGCCGCTGGACGCGGTTTACCTCGATCTGCACGGCGCGATGGTCACCGAGCATTGCGAGGACGGCGAGGGCGAGCTGCTGCGTCGCGTGCGCGAAATCGTCGGCCCCGCGATTCCGGTCGTGATCAGTCTCGACCTGCACGCCAACGTCACCGCGGCCATGGTCGAGTACAGTGACGCGATGACCATTTATCGAACCTACCCCCACCTGGACATGGCGCAGAGCGGCGCGCGCGCCTGTGAACTGCTCGAGCCGTTACTTGCCGGCCACAGGCTGCACAAGGCGATGCGCAAGATCCCGTTTCTGTTTTCACTGACGTCGCAATGCACCGACTTCGAACCCTGCAAGTCGATCTACGCGCCGCTCGACGGCATCAGCCTGCGCCCCGGAATGAGTAACATCGATTTTGCGACCGGGTTTCCGCCGGCCGATATCGCCGAATGCGGTGCCGCGGTGGTTGCCTACGGCGTGGATGCCGAGACGGTTGATGCGGCCGCGGATGCGCTTTACCAGCAGGTGCTCGATGACGAGGCGGACTTTAGCTTTGAAACCTTCTCGGCGGATGAAGCGGTGCTGCGCGCCATGAGCAATGACTCGGACAAGCCGGTGGTGCTGGCCGACGCGCAGGACAACCCGGGCGCTGGCGGCACTTCCGATACCACCGGCCTGCTCGATTCGCTGGTCCGCAACGGCGCCAGGCAGGCGGTGATGGCCATAATGTACGATCCCGAGGTTGCCGAGATGGCGCACAATGCGGGCGTGGGTGCGGAGCTGGAAGTCAAGCTCGGCGGCAAAATGGGGTTTCCGGGCGTCGATCCTTATCGTGCCCGCTTCGAGGTCGAGGCGCTTGGCGACGGCCGCTTCGTGTTCACCGGCGAGATGAACCACAACTCGCACGCGCAGCTCGGCAACATGGCGCTGCTTCGGGTAATCGATGACGAGGCCGACGTGCGCGTCATCGTCGGCAGTTCGCGTGCCCAATGCCTCGACCTGGCGATGATTCGACACCTGGGCATCGAGCCCACCGAACAGAAAATCCTCGCGGTCAAAAGCACGGTGCACTTCCGCGCCGACTTCGATCCGATCGCCGCGGAAACGCTGGTGGTGCTGTCACCCGGTGCGAATTACTGCCGGCTCACCGATATGAAATACGAAAACCTGCGCGCCGGTGTGCGCCTGGAACCGCTGGGTCGAGCACACCGGACCTGAAGCGGATAGGGTTCTGAAGGATGGATTATTCTAGCCCTGAACCGGGTTTGAATACGCTTGTATGGATTTCTTTTCGGTCGCAATACAGTTGGCATTCCCCATGCGGTAATACTTTACTGAAAATTTACTGAGTCAGTTTGCCAATTTTTAGTGGTAGGATATGGCCGCTAAATGATTCGAAAATTGGAGGCACATGTGGGCGTTTTAACCGAATTTGACCATAAGAGTCATACTATCCTGCTGGATGGCGAATTCCGCCGCAGCGAGGCGACCGAGAGCAGGGACGTCATCGATCCCGCCACCGAAAACGTTATCGGCGAGATCGCCGAGACCACCGCGGCCGAGGTCGACGCCGCGGTCGACGCTGCTCACGCGGCGTCGAAGAAGTGGTGGCGCATGAGCGCGCTGGAGCGTTCCGAGATCATGCACGAGGTTGCCAACGATCTGCTGGCGATGAAGCCGCGGCTGGCCGAGGCGCTGACGCGCGAAATGGGCAAGCCCTACAAGGAATCCGCCGACGAGGTCGACTGGTCGGTATCGGCGATTCGTTACTATGCCGAAACCGGCCGCACCGACATTGGCCGCGTCATGGGTCCGGCGGTGGAGGGGCACCTGAACTACACGCTGAAGCTGCCGCTGGGCGTGGTGGTGTCGATTCAGCCGTTCAACTACCCGATGACGCTGCTGGCCTGGGAAGGCGCCGCGGCGCTGGCCAGCGGCAACGCGGTGATCGCCAAACCGTCCGAGTACACCTCGATTACCACGCTGATGTTCGCCGAGTCCTTCAACCGGCACCTGCCGCCCGGCCTGTTCCAGGTGTTGACCGGCGCCGGCGATGCCGGGCGTCAGCTGGTGGAGCATCCGCGCACCAACATGATTGCCTTTACCGGCAGCGTGCCGACCGGCAAGGCGATTGCTGCCAAGTGCGGTGAAATGATGAAGCCGACGCTGATCGAAACCTCGGGTAACGATCCGTTTATCGTCATGCCGTCGGCGCCGCTCGACGTGGTCGCGCGCGGCGCGGCGTTTTCCGCCTACATGAACTGCGGCCAGATCTGCGTATCCGCCGAGCGTTTCTTCGTGCACCAGGACGTGCACGACGAGTTCGTCGAGAAAATGGCCGCGGAGGCGAAGAAAATCCGGATCGGTAACGGCCTCGACAAGGTCGAGATGGGCCCGATGGTCGCCGAGAAGGAACGCACCCGTTACGAGGCCGTGCTCGCGCACGCGCAGGACCAGGGTGCAAAGCTGGCGCTGGGGGGTGGGCGCCCGGCGGGACAGGACAAGGGCTGGTTCGTCGAGCCAACGATCCTGACCGATTGTAATCCCGAGATGGATATCTTCAATAACGAAAGCTTCGGACCGGTAGCCCCGATCTGCAAGGTCGAAAGTTTCGACCAGGCGCTGGAGTATGCCAACGATTCGAACTACGGGCTTGGCGCCTGCCTCTACACCATGGATATGCGCGAGAGTATCCGCGCCTCGGAGGAGCTCGACGGCGGCATGGTCTGGGTTAACGCGCCGCTGCTCGATAACGATGCCGGCCCCTTTGGCGGCACCAAGATGAGCGGCATGGGGCGCCAGCTCGGCCCCGAGGGGCTGGAGACTTTCCGCAAGACCAAGTTCGTCTGGCTCGATCCGAACTGCGGTACCCAGGACTTCTGGTGGTTTCCTTACGCCGACGAAGAGTCTTACGACCCGGAACAATAGCTTTGCTGCGAGAGCCCCTGTGGTCGACACGCACACCGGGGATCTCTCTTCCGCCGTTAACCGTGAGATGAGTGTTCGTAGTTTGCAGCCATAGAGTGGTTATCCATGCCCTCCTGCTTTGCCTGGTCGCGGGCCTGGTTTTGCCCCGGTTCGCGCTGGCACAGGCGGATATGTCGATTGGTGTGCTCGCGTTTCGCGGCAAGCAGGATGCGATCGAGCGTTGGTTACCCACCGCGCGCTACCTCAGTGAACGCATAACAGACTATCGTTTCGAAATCGTGCCGCTGACCCTCGAGGGCATGCTCGACCAGGTCGAGCAGAATCGGCTGGATTTTATCCTGACCAATACCGGCAACTATGTCGTGCTCGAAAACGCGTTCGGCATTTCGCGGCTCGCCACGCTCAAGGTACGGCACCTCGGCGCTGAATTCACGCAGTTCGGGGCCGTCATTTTTACCCGGCAGGACAATACCGAATTGAACGCGCTGGCAGACGTTGCCGGGCATTCGATGCTGGCCGTCAGTGAAGAAGCCTTCGGTGGTTTCCAGATGGCCTGGCGCGAATTGCTGGACGCCGGTATCGACCCCTTCGAGGATTTGCGGCTGAAATTTGGTGGATTTCCACAGGACGATATCGTGCACGCGGTGCTCGCCGGCGAAGTTGACGTCGGCACGGTGCGTAGCGGCACGCTGGAGCGCATGGCGGCGGATGGTTTGATTGAACTCGACCGGATCAAGGTGCTCGGCGCCAGGCAAAGCGACGTCTTTCCGTTTTTACACAGCACCCGGTTGTACCCGGAGTGGCCGTTTGCCAAGGCACGCGGGACACCCGAAAAGCTGGCGCAGCGCGTCGCGGTTGCGCTGCTGGAGCTCGAGCCCGATAGCGAGGCGGCGCTGCGGGCGTATTCCGCCGGCTGGACCATCCCGCTGGACTACGGCCCGGTGCACGAACTTTTCCGCGAGCTCGAAATCGGCCCCTACGCGTATCTTGGTAAACCCAGCCTGACGTCGGTATGGCGCGAGTACAAGGGGTGGATAATTTTCAGCCTGGCGATGATGTTGCTGCTGGTGGCACTGTTGATCCTGATCAGCCGGGCGAACCGGCGCATCTCGCAATCCGAGCTGAAATACCGGGCGGAAGCCAACCAGCGCAGGCTGGCCCAGGAGTTACTGGCAAGGCACAAGGAGGAACTCGAGGAGCGGGTCGCGGAGCGCACCGCCGAACTGGCTGACGTCAACGCTTCCCTGCGCCGCAGCGAGGCCACCCTGCGGGCGATACATGACATCACCAGCAATGCGGAGCTCAGGTTCGAAGATAAACTTGCTGGCCTGCTGCGCGAGGGTTGCCGGTTTTTCGAAATGGAAACCGGTCTTGTCGTAAACACCGGTGGCGACAACGCTGATACTCTCGCCCGGGTAGACATTGAGACTGAAAGAGCTCCCGTGGATTGCCACCGGCTAGTGCAGTCTGTGCGCGAGCAGATTGGCATTAGCCAGGCTCCGGTAGCTGTTTCAGATCTTCGCGGGCATTCATTCCAGGGGCAAGAAGACCTTTGCGGATTGGCCGGCTCGGTACTTGCGGCCGATTACCTGGTCGACGATGAAGCCGCCGGCATCATCCTGTTTGCCAGTAGCTCTGCCAGCCCGAGAGAATTTTCCGACGTCGATATCGATATACTGCAGCTGATGGCGCAATGGCTGGGCGGGGAAATCGAGAGAACCGAGATCAATCGGCGGGCGCAGGCGCACCAGGCGCAGCTGGCGCACGTGTCCCGGCTGAATACCATGGGCGAGATGGCGACCGGCATCGCGCACGAACTCAACCAGCCGCTAACCGCGATACTCAACTATAGCGGCGGCAGTTTGCGCCTGCTGCAGAAACGGGGTAACGGTGACAGCGAGCTGCACCAGGCCATCGTCAGTATCGGCAATGACGCACGGCGGGCGGCCGATATTATCAAGGGGCTGCGCGAGTTTATCCAGCGGGGTGAGCACAGGCGCGAACGCTTCGTGCTCGAAGATTGTATCGAGTCCGCGGTGGAATTATTGCGCCCGCGTCTGCTGCAGCACGATATCGAGGTCGATATACGACGCGCCGAGGCTGTACCTGAAATTGTTGCAGACCGGGTGCAGATTGAGCAGGTTGCCGTCAATCTCCTGATCAATGCAATCGACGCCGTGTGCGCAGGCAGTCAGAGTCCGAAGAAAATTGAAATTGGTATTACCCGTACCGATGCCGGGGAGGTCGCGGTAAGCGTCAGCGATAGCGGCGACCTGTTATCGCAAAGCGTCATCGAACGCCTGTTCGATCCTTTTTATACAACCAAGTCGGACGGCATGGGAATGGGTCTCTCCATCAGCCGGTCGATCGTCGAATCGCACGGCGGCACCATAGAATACCTGGTCAACGAGGCACAACATCCGACCTTCCGCTTTACATTACCGGTGACATGAGCGTGACCGACCAGCTTACCGAAGATGAGCAAACGGTATTTGTCGTCGACGATGATTTGTCGGCGCGCGAATCCTTATGCTGGTTGCTCAGCACCGAGGATATCGCTTCACGCGCCTTCGATTCGGCGGAGTCTTTTCTTGCGCACTGGAATCCCGACCTGTCCGGATGCGTAACGGTAGACGTCCGCATGCCGGGAAAAAGCGGTTTACAGCTGCAGGAGGAACTCAATACCCGACATAACCTGATGCCGGTGATCGTGTTGACCGGCCATGCCGATGTTCCCGTCGCAATCAGGGCCATGAAACTGGGGGCCTACGATTTTCTCGAGAAGCCTTACTCCGATGACGAACTGCTGGCCTGCGTCAAAAATGCGCTGGCGCTGGGTCGGGAAATCGATCACGCCGAAATCGCAAAAAGCCAGGCGGCCCGGGCGCTGGAAAACCTCACGGAGCGAGAGCGCGAAGTCATGTGCCTGGTGGTGGAGGGCAACACCAACAAGGCGGTCGGCGCTCGGTTGGGGATATCGGAAAAGACCGTGGAAATTCACCGTGCCCGGGTCATGGAAAAGACCGCGGCCAGGTCGCTTTCCGAGCTGGTGCGTATCTGCCTGATTCTGAAGGATAAAATTTGAGACTGCCGATGTAGGGGTATTCCCTTATTATATTTCCGCTCGGACTGCAATAAGCTTGGCCCGAACCCGTATTAATTGAGGAGGCAGTATGAAAACGATTACAAAACTGGTTATTACTACTTTGCTCTTGTCCAGTTTCATGGTCGCCGGACAGGTGACTGCCAGCGATTATGGCAAGCAAAAAGTGGTTTACCACATTAACTATGATAATCCCAAGCAGCAGGCCGGCGCCTTGCGCAACATCCAGAACCACATTAACGCGGTCGGTGCCGAAAACCTCGATCTCAAGGTGGTGCTGCATGGCAACGGTCTTGCATTGTTACTGGAACCCGAGTCATTGCCCAATCTGAAGAAATTCAAGCATGCCAACGCGGACGACAAGATGACTGCGAAGGTCTCGGATCTGAAGGGCCAGGGCGTTTCGTTTCACGTTTGCAACAACACCGTGAAAGGCCGCAAGGTAGACGTCGAATCCGATCTTTATGATGTCAGCCAGGAAGATATCGTGCCCAGCGGCGTCGCCGAGGTCGCCAAGCTGCAACAAATGGGATATGCGTATATCAAGCCGTAGTTGAACCCTGTTCGACAGCGGGAATTCGATTGCCGGCATGGCGTTATTTAGCTTGCCGGCAGTTTCTCATTGATGACTCCGATGTAGATTGCCGAGGCCTTTATGGTTGGTCCGTCCGCCCGCTCAGGTTTTCTTCGTAAATCGGTCCCGTTGTTGTTGCTGCTTGGATTTGCTGTGACCTCGGCCTGGGCTTCATCGCCGTTGTTCCAGAACCTTGTCAGCGATTCATTCGACACCATCGACGATTACCGCCAGACCGGGAAATGGGTGGTCGTCATGATCTGGGCGCACGATTGCGAGATATGCGAGCGCGAAGTGGGTGATTACCAGCGCTTTCATCAGCGTCATGCCGACAACGATGCGATCGTGCTCGGTATCACGCTCGATGGCGAAGAGAGAAAACAGGCTGCGCTCGATTTCGTCGCTCGACATCAACTCGAATTCGAGAACCTGATCGGTGAACCCGAGGTCGTCGCCGGTTACTATCAGCTCGTGACCGGGAGTCGCTGGGTCGGTACCCCGAGTTTTCTGATCTTCGCGCCCGATGGCAAGCTGATGGCCAGGCAGGCCGGCGCGGTCGAGGTCGAAATCGTCGAAAATTTTGTCACTACTAATACACCGCCGCAATAACCATGATCCATATGTCGCGCCTGGTTGGCATTTTCCTGCTGTCTTGTTATTCCTGCGTTGCCCTGGCGACGGAAGACTTGCTGGTGCCGGTAGACATGACGCCGATAAGGGTATCGCAGCATGCATACTATGTCCCCGGGGGCACCGGGGTAGCAACCGATAACTACGGATTTATCTCCAATGCCGCCTTTGTCGTAACCGCGGACGGGGTGGTCGTGTTCGATACGCTCGGAACGCCGTCCCTCGGTGCGCAACTGCTTGCCACGATACGTTCGGTCAGCGACGCACCGATCAAACGTATATACATTAGCCACTACCACGCCGACCATATGTACGGTAACCAGGCCTTTGCCGGCACCGGTGCGGAAATCGTGGCCTCGGACGGCGCCAAGCGTTATCTCGAAGGGGAGGTGGCGCAACAGCGCCTGGCCGAACGCCGCCTGAGTCTAAGTCCCTGGGTCAATGAAAATACCCTTATCGTCCCGCCCGACCGCTACCTGCAGCAGGAGGAGCGCTTCACGCTGGGTGGCGTCACGATTCGAGTCGTCGATGTTGGCAGCGCGCATTCCGAAGGAGACCTGGCCCTGTTTGTCGAAACCGATGGGGTCCTGTTTTCGGGCGACATCATATTCCAGGACCGCATACCATTTTTGGGCACTTCGAACTCGGCCGAATGGCTGGCGGTGCTGGACGAAATGGAACGCGCCGACGTTGCCGTCATCGTGCCGGGTCACGGCAGAGCCGCCGAGAACCCGGGGAAAATAGTATCGCTGACCAAAAACTACCTGGCCTATGTGCGCGCATCGATGCAGCAGGCGGTTGCAGACTGGGTTCCGTTCGACGAGGCCTACGAGGCGACCGACTGGGGCGATTTCATCGAGTATCCCGCTTTTCTCGAGGCTAATCGGCGCAACGCCTATGGCATTTACCTGTCACTGGAACAGGAATCCCTGAGGTCGCAATAAGCCCGCCACCAGGTGTTTGCAAAGCCGCAGCGCCGACTAGACCAGCATTTCCCAAACCACCGGCATGATCGAGGCCACCAGCAGCAGGGCCATTACGATATTGAACAGCCTGAGGTGTTTCGGGTCCCGCAGGAAGCGTTGCAGCCCGGCGCCGAACACCAGCCAGACGCCGGCGCAGGGCAGGGTGATGATGAGGAAGGTGATGCAAATGATTGCCACCTGGATGAAAAAGTTGTCGTCCAGCGTGGTATAGGCCGCGAGCGCGCTGCTGCCCATGATCCAGGCCTTGGGATTAACCCACTGAAAGGCGGCCGCCTGCCAGAAATTAATCGGCTTCTGCTGGGCGATTTGTCCGACCCCTCCGCGCGTGCCGGCGATCTTCCAGGCAAGGTATAGCAGGTAGACGATACCGATAATCTTGATCGCCTCGTGCAAAATCGGGTAAAGCTCGAACAGGGTGCCGAAGCCGAGCCCGATCAACGCCAGCATTACCGGGAATCCAATACAGATGCCGAGCAGGTGCGGCAGGCCTCGGCGTACGCCGAAGTTCAGACCGGTGGTGGTCAGCATGACGTTGTTCGGACCCGGCGTAACCGCCGCGATGATGCCGAACACGACAAACGAAACAAACAGTTCCGGTTCGATGAGTGACTCCTGATCGGTCTTTTGTGAAGATCATCCAGCAACGTGGATCGTTGCGCTTACGATAGATGATTAGCGGGCGCGAGTAAAACTTATCGAGATCGTCGCTGCAACCGCGGATACGGCTGCAAAAAGCCGACGGATCGAAAGCGCTCCTGCGGTAAAGAGCAAACTCAATTCGATTTTACAATCAATGCGGTTAGACTGCGCAATACGAAATCTACGATGGGAAAGCCGATGTCCGTTAGCCATGAGCTACTCGATGTCGTCGACGAGCACGACAATGTTATCGCGGTCAAAACCCGTGGTGAAATCCACGCCAGCGGGCTGATGCACCGCGCGGTCCACATCCTGGTGTTCAATAGCCGGGGCGAGGTATTTTTACAGAAGCGTTCGCTAAGCAAGGACGAGCAACCCGGAAAATGGGATTCCTCGGCGGCCGGACACGTCGATAGCGGCGAAGACTACCTCGAATGCGCCCGGCGCGAAATCGGTGAAGAACTGGGCATTGCCGCCACGCAACCGTTCGAGGTTCTGTTCAAGCTGCCGGCATCGGCGCTCACCGGTAACGAGCACTGCATGGTGTATCGTTATCGCTTCGACGGCCCGTTACAACTGCATCCGGAAGAGATCGACGACGGCCAGTGGATCGCTCCCGGCGAGATGGATCGACGAGTTGCCGAACGCGATCCCGAACTGACCGAGGCGGTCAGCCTGATCTGGGAAAAATATCGGCAACTGCGTCACGCGAACGCTTAAAGCGCTGTTCTAAATTCCGCTATACAAATGCTTCCCCCGGCGCTTTAATGGCGCACTGACAATCGCGAAACCACCGGGGGAAGACATGTCAAAAGTTGCCTTAATCGTTGGCGCGGGTAGCGGCAATAGCGCCGCCTTTGCGCGCGCACTCGCCGCCGAAAACTACAAAGTCGTACTTGCGGCGCGCAATATCTCCAAGCTCGAGGCCCTGTGTGCCGAGATCGACGCGCACGCCATCAGCTGTGACGCGACTTCTGCCGAATCGGTAGCAGGCCTGTTCGAATCGATGCAGCGGGATGTTGGCACGGCAGAGGTGGTGCTCTATAACCCGAGCGCCTATACCGCGGGTTCGATTATCAACCTGGATCCGGAGCTGGTGCTGGACTCGATTATGCAGACCGCCTTCGGTGCATTCCTGGTGGCCCAGCAGGCGGCGATCGGCATGAAACAACTCGGGCGCGGCGCGATTTTCTTCACCGGCGCCACCGCGAGCGTCAAGGGATTTCCGAATTTCGCGCCGTTTGCGATGGGTAAGTTCGCGCTGCGCGGATTGGCACAAAGCCTCGCGCGCGAACTCGGGCCCGAGAATATCCACGTCGCGCATTTCATTATCGATGGCGGCATCGCTTCGCCCGGTCGTGATCTCGGCAGCGACGACACCAGCACCAATCCCGATGACGCCCAGCTCGAGCCCGATGCGATCGCGCAAACCTACATGGCGATACTAAACCAGCACCGCAGCGCATGGACGCATGAAATCGACCTGCGGCCCTGGGTAGAGACTTTTTAATGGCGCAACCCATCGATTATCTAGCCCCCGATGTGCCCGCGCAGCTACCCTGGCATGATGTGCCGCTGGTGGTAGCGACCGAGGAAACGGTCGATGGTTTCGGCTGCCTGGTTGACAGCCCGGAAGATTTCGAAATCGAGATCGTGCAGTGGCCGGCCCAGGGCTGGCGCCCGGTGGACGCCGGTACCGGCGACGAGGGCGGCGTGGTCGAGGGCGTTTTTCATAGCGAGTGGCAGGGCGAGGTATTGCATGGCAACAATGACGCGGTCAACGGCAGTTACATTCTTGGGTGGTCGACCAATCCCGGTAGCGCCGACGCCAACCTTCCGACGGAGCATCCGCAGCGCGTGTTGCTATGGCATCTGAACTATCATCCCGACGGCGGGCAGCTTTTCTATCCACTCGATAAACAGCCTTTCGTGGTGCCGGTTGCCCTGCCGGGCGACGATCTCAGGCTCGACGCGATAATCGCGTTCTGGTGCGACGGCAGCCGGGGATTATATATCCACCCCGGAATCTGGCACGAAGGCGTGTTTCCGGCAACCCGCGCGCAATCTTTCCGCGATCGTCAGGGCAGGGTGCACGCGCGCGTCAGCTGTAACGTCGCGCAGGAATTCGGGGTGTTTCTGAACGTACCGCTGCGGCCTGCCGACTAGTCGCCGGTCCCGGTTGCCGCGCAAGGCCTGGCGCTACCAGATGAAGCTACTTTTTGACCAGGCTGATATGGCGTCCGACCCAGTCGGGTAACTCGTCGACCTCGGCGGCCTTCAGCTCTTGCTGGATCGCCACCGGCATTTCCGAGGTGCGGCCCTCGCGCGTATTGT